>JAEEGL015146146.1_pt1 | contig 67856 bp, 47 predicted proteins | sample 9134231 | NCBI WGS metagenome assembly JAEEGL01 (sample SAMN16246548, study PRJNA631951) | gut metagenome | biome: gut microbiome; feature: rumen; material: fiber-attached | host: Bos | place: Iran: Karaj | collected 2018-10 | reverse complement strand
GCCCTTCCCGTCGGGTTTGCTCTTGCGCCATCGTGTCGCCTTTTGCCGTGCTGCTCGGCCGTTGTCTGCCCCCGCGCCTTAGGATAGTGGCGCTTCGGAAGGGGCTGAAAATCAGTGCTTTAACTGGCGGTCTATGTTCGCACAGGACAAAGACTAAATGGTAAAGCGCTGAGTATCAAAGCGTTCTTCGGCGGTCGTAAACTGACACGAGCAGGACGTTTTGCCTGGCAGCAAGCAGAGGGGCCGGACGCGAGCCCTTGTGGCGAGCTCGCGGGAGGTCCCTCAGGCGGCGGCCATAACAGCCGGCCGCCGCAGGTGCGCTCTAACGGAAGCCTTTGCCCCTGCCATTTGGACAAAGGCGTCGCCGTCCCGCATACTTCCTGCAGCGGCCAAGCGCCGTTGAGGTCCAACCTTTGGACCGATACGGACGGTAGTCGTGTACGTTGTCATCTCCGTCTCTCCTTCGCGGCACTGCCAGCTGTTTCGCTTATCTCCGTGCCATCAAATGAGAGTTTCCCGGCACGGATTGCTGTTTGGAGGCCCTCCGTGCCGCCAAATGCTTGTTTCCCGGCACCACCGCCGACCGGCTGTCATGGTCGGCGGCTACGGCACGCCGCTGCGGTGGGCTCTGTGCAATGGCCCACCTCGCGGCGGCCGTTGCCTCGCGATGTTCAGGATACGGGTACGGGCATTCCGGCTGTCGACGCGGCGAATCCATAAAATGGACCGGGACGAACAAATACGGCCTCCGGCAACATCTAATGGGCTCTTGGCTTGAGCTAATTGCTGAGGTTTTTTGTGGAAACCATCACAAAATACAGAAATATTTGCATTTTTTTCGAGTATACCCACTGAAACATTTCACCACATTTTAATGTTTCAGGGGGTTCTGTTTCGGAAGATGTTCTTATATTGGGCCTATGAAAATTAGCGTGCTGCCAGGCCTTTTGGCCATTGCTTTTTTGCTTTCGGGCCGATATCTTAGCGCCCGGGATGTTCCGCTGCGAGAAGACAACATATTGCCGGAAGGCAGCCTCGAAGCTACGTCTCCGCCGCACAGGGACTCGCTCTCGGCGATGTTCTGGAATCTGGAGAATTTTTTCGACTGGAGGAACGATTCCACCAGCGTCTCGGACGCAGATTTTTCTTCGAGAGGCTCGCGCCGATGGACCCGCAAACGCTTCGAAACAAAGTGCCAGGCCATAGCCAAGACCATTCTCTGGGCATCCGGGGAGACCGGGCGGCTGCCTGATGTCATAGGCTTCGCGGAGGTGGAGAACTCCTTTGTACTCAAACGTTTACTTCGCAGTACCTTGCTTAGGAAACTGGACTACAAGCTTGTCCATTACGACTCTCCGGACCGCCGGGGAATCGACGTTGCCCTATTGTACCGCGCCGAAATCTTGGAACTGATTGATTCCAAGCCCTGCCATCTGTATACCGACTCCGTGACCATTATGCCGACGCGGGACATACTGCTCTGCCGTTTCCTGAAGAGGGCGTCGGGCGCGGAGAACAGTGCTTCCGCCGACGTGGACTTCGCCGTCCTGGTGAACCATCACCCGTCGAAATATGGCGGAACGGCCGCCTCGGATGAACGCCGCCGGGCCGCCGTGTCCCGTCTGCGCAAGCTGGCAGATTCCCTCGCAGCTGCCGGTACAGCCAGGATCCTGGCCCTTGGAGACTTCAACGACACTCCGAAAAATCCGGTCTACAGCGCGCTGGAACCCCGTTTGCTGCCCTTATACGAGACGGTTTTCCGACGCGGCGAAGGGACCATCCGCTTTGACGGCCGCTGGGAGCTGATCGACCTCGCCTTCGCCAGCCCGTCCGTGCCCTCCGCATCAACCTCTCGTCTCAACCATTCCGCCCGCTGGGCCGGGCCGATGCAGATCCTGCGACCGCCTTTCCTCCGTGTCCACGACACTGTCCACGGCGGCTGGAAGCCCCTCCGCACCTATTCCGGTCCCCGCTACATAGGCGGAGTCTCCGACCACTGCCCCATCCTCGTCCGCTTTGCTCCTCAGTAGCCATTGACTCCCCGCCGGAATCCTGCAAAAAATTCGTATCTTCGTGCTATGAAAGTACTCTTTGTCTGTCACGGAAACATCTGCCGCAGCCCGATGGCAGAATTCATACTCAAGGCTCTGGTCAAAGCCCGGGGCCTGCAGGACAGCTACCATATCGAATCGGCGGCGGTGTCCTCCGAAGAAAGTGGCAATCCCATATATCCGCCGGCAAAACGTTCCCTGACGCAGCACGGAGTCCCTTTTGACCCCTCCAAGCGAGCCCGCAGGGTCAGCGCGGAAGATTATCGGAACTTCGACCGCATCATCTGTATGGACGCGTCCAACCTCCGCCTGATAAGGCGCATAATCCCTGATGACCCGGAGGGAAAGATCCATCTTCTGATGTCCTATACCGGCGTCGGACGGGATGTCGCGGACCCTTGGTACACCGGCGATTTCGAGGAAGCCTTCCAGGATATCCTTGCAGGCTGCGAGGCTATGCTCCGCGGCAGCTTCGTATGAGCAATCGTCGCTTTTATTATCGCGGTAAAATACTTATCTTTGTATGCTACGGTAAATAGCGCAGAAATCAAAACACAAAACACTATAAGAAATGAAAACCAAGATCCAGGAAAAATTCAAGACTCTCTTCGGCGAAGGAGCGGCCCTGTACGCCTCTGCCGGACGTATCAACCTTATCGGTGAGCATACCGACTATAATGGCGGCTATGTCTTCCCGGGCGCAATCGACTGCGGTATCATAGCCGCAATCAAACCCAACGGCGGAGCCAAGGTCAGGGCTTTTTCTCTCGACTATGACGAGTTCGTGGAATTTGGCCTGAAGGAAGAGGACGCCCCTCAGCAGCAGTGGGCGCGCTATATTTTCGGCGTATGCCGTGAAACCATAAAGCGCGGCGGCAAGGTCGAGGGTTTCGACACCGTTTTTGCGGGCGACGTCCCCCTCGGCGCAGGCTTGAGCTCCTCTGCGGCCCTTGAAAGTACCTTCGCTTTCGCCCTCAACGACATCTTCGGCAACAATATCGACAAGTTCGAACTTGCCAAGATCGGCCAGAGCACAGAGCACAACTACTGCGGCGTGAAGTGCGGCATTATGGACCAGTTCGCATCCGTATTCGGAAAGAAGGGCTCCCTTATCCGCCTCAACTGCAAAACCTTGGAATACAAGTACTTCCCCTTCGATCCCAAGGGTTATAAGCTGGTCCTGATCGACTCCTGCGTCAAGCACGAGCTCGCCTCCAGCGCCTACAACAAGAGGCGTGCTTCCTGTGAGAACGCCGCCGCGGCCATCCGCAAGAATCACCCCGAGGTGGAGTTCCTCTCCGACGCCAAGCGCCTCTGGCTGGATGAGGTCCGCGCCGAGATTCCCGAAGAGGATTTCCTCCGCGCAGAATACGTCATCGGCGAGGTCCAGAGGGTTCTGGACGTCTGCGACGCCCTTGAGCGCGGCGACTATGAGACCGTCGGCGAGATGATGTACCAGACTCATTTCGGCCTCAGCCGCCTCTACGAAGTCTCCTGCGAAGAGCTTGACTTCCTCAATAAACTGGCCCGCAAGATGGACGTCACCGGCTCCCGCGTAATGGGCGGCGGTTTCGGCGGCTGCACCATCAACCTGGTGAAGGACGAGCTCTATGACGCCTTCATCTCCGCGGCCAAGGAGCAGTTCGAGGCCAAATTCGGCCACGCCCCGAAGATCTACAACGTAGTCATCAGCGATGGTGCCCGTCGTCTGCAGTAAATGCGGTGCCTCAAGCGCCGTCGAGGCGTATCCAAGCATCAATACCGCCCAGAATCCCGAGCTCAAGGCCAGGGTTCTGGACGGTTCCCTTTTCGTCTGGGAATGCCCGTCGTGCGGGGCGCGCAATCTGCTTAGGTACGAAACCCTCTATCACGATCCGGCAGAGAAGCTGATGATCTGGCTTCTTCCCGGAGAAAAAGAGCCGCCCAGGGCCGTCGAGGAGGCCGTCAAGGATCTTCCGGGCTATACTCTCCGCCGCGTCGGTGAGGTCGGCGAGCTCGTGGAAAAGGCCAAAATCTTCGCAGCCGGCCTGGACGACTGGTCTATGGAACTCTGCAAATGGGTCACCCGCCGGGAAATGGACGAAAAGAACCCCGAAATGGCTGACGCACCCCTTCGTTTCAGCCGTCTGGAGGGTGCTGACAATGCCATAATCTTTGCCCTGGCGCACGGCGGAGCAATGCACGAGCTGAGCGTGGGCTTCAATGTCTATGAAGACGCCTGTTCCATTCTCAGCCGCCACCGCGGACAGCTTCCCTCGGAGGCTTTCGTCCAGGTAAATGAGAACACCATCGGCCGCTTGATGCGATGAAACGTGTCCTCGTCATAACTTATTATTGGCCGCCGACCGGAGGATCGGGGGTCCAGAGGTGGGTGAAATTCGCCAAATACCTGCCCTCGGAGGGCTGGAAGCCGGTAATCTACACCCCGGAAAACCCCGAGCGCACCTCTTATGACGAGACCCTCCTTGCCGACGTGAGTCCCTCCCTCGAGATTATACGCCGGCCCATAATGGAGCCATACAATCTCTACCGCCGCCTTCTCGGCAAGGGCGCATCCACGGATCTCAAGACCCTGACGGCGAAAGCCGCCTCCGACGGCGACGTGGTGACCCCTATCTCCTCCGGCCGGAAAAGCCTGAAGCAGCGTCTGTCCCTGTGGATACGGGCCAATGTCTTCGTCCCCGACCCCCGCGTGACCTGGCTGCGTCCAAGCGTTCGTTTCCTTAAGAAATACCTTAAGGAACATCCTGTGGATGTGATAGTTACGACCGGACCTCCGCAGTCTATGCACCTTATCGGGGAGAGGCTCCATAAAGACCTCGGCATCCCCTGGGTGGCAGATTTCAGGGATCCTTGGACCAAGATGTACTACCTGAAGCACCTGCCGCTGACAAAGAGAAGCTGGCGCCGCCTCCACGAGATGGAGGAAAGAGTCGCCCGGGAGGCCAGCGCAGTCCTGACGGTCACCCCTATGGTCCGGGACTACTTCAAGGGCTTGACTTCCAGGCCTGTACCTATGATAACCAACGGCTACGACGCGGAAGATTTCGCCGGAGAGGCGCCCGAGCCTGACGGCAATTTCAATCTGGTCCATACCGGCCTTTTCGCAGCCGACGGGAATCCGCTCGTGCTGTGGAAAGTCCTCGGAGAGATGGCCGCCTCGGAGCCTGAATTCAAGGAAAAACTCCGCCTCAGGCTCTCCGGAAAGGTGGACAGAGAGGTCTTGGAGGCCATTTCCGCCGCCGGCCTTGGCGACAATGTGATGGATCTGGGCTATTGTGACCATAAGAAAGCCGTCGCCGAGCAGAGGGCGGCCTCCGTCCTGCTGCTGCCGCTCCGCAACGACCCCGAGTACAGGGTAATCCTTCCCGGCAAACTCTTCGAGTACCTTGCCGCCCGCTGTCCGATTCTCGGCATAGGCCAGGAGGATGGGGCAATGGCTCTTGTCCTCAAGGAGACCGGGGCCGGTATCATTGCGGACTGGAACAATGAAAAGGCCGTCCGGGATAGCCTGGAGGCTGCCTGGAGGGCTTTCAAGGATGGACGGACAGAAGAATGCGGGGGAGATGTCGCCCGCTACGAGCGCCGTGCCCTTACTTCCGAGCTTGCCGGATTGTTGAACGCTCTGGTGAATTAACAATGGAGAAAAGATGGACAAGAAACTATTGAAAAATATCGGAATCGCGCTAGGCGCAGTGCTCTTTTTCCTTTTGCTCAGCTACGGCTATGCCCCTCAGGTCCTGAAAGGCAGGATAGTCGACCAGAGTGACATATCCGGTTACAAGGGAATGGCTCAGGAGATGGTCCAGTGGAACAAGGAGCATCCGGACGATCTGACCCGCTGGAGCGATTCGATGTTCGGCGGTATGCCGACGACGGCCATTGATTCCCATCGCGAGGGCGACTGGACGCAGCCGATATACAATTTCCTGCTACTTGGCAAACGTCCGGCAAGCTATCTTTTCGTAGCCCTTCTCGGGGCCTTCTTGCTTCTTCTCGCCTTCGGGATGAACTGGCTCGTGGCTATGCTGGGGGCCGTTGCAATAGCTTTCTGCTCGTATAATTTCCAGATCATACAGGTCGGCCACAACACCAAGATGCAGGCCATAGCCTTTATGCCCTGGGTGCTTGCCGCGCTGGTATATACCTACCGCAAGGCCATAGACCTGCCCCTCAAGGAGGTCAAGGCCGGGGAGTCTCCGGTCCGCGACTGGAAGGAATGGCTTCCTTGGACCTTTTTCGGCGCCGCCGCCTTCGGACTGACGCTGAGTTTCCAGATCAAGGCCAACCATCAGCAGATCACCTACTATCTGGCCATTATGGTCCTGCTCTATGCGGCTACGGTGTTCATTGACATACTTGTGCGCCGCCGCAACGCCATTGGTCGCTTCTTTACGGCCTCGGCGCTGCTTCTGGTCCTCGGCGGGGCCGGTATAGCGACCAATGTCAACAAACTTCTGCCGCTTGCCGAATATACTCCGTACACAATGCGCGGCGGCAGCGAAATCGCGGCTGAGCAGGGCGGAGGGCTTGATCTTGAATACGCGACGGCCTGGTCCTACGGCTGGGAGGAACTGCCCAACCTGATGATTCCGAACTTCAACGGCGGAGCCTCGGCCCAGGCTGTCAATCCCGACAAGTCTGCGACCATAAAGCTTCTCAAGCGTGCCGGACAGCGGAATACCAGGGAACTGGCCAAGGCCCTGCCTCTTTACTGGGGGCCGCAGCCTTTTACCGCCGGACCGATGTATATGGGGGCGATCAGCGTTTTCCTATTCCTGCTAGGCCTGTTCTGCTACAGGGGTAAGGAAAAATGGTGGCTGCTCACGACGGTGGTGGTCGCGGTCCTTATGGCCGTGGGCAATCATTTTATGGCCTTTACCAAGCTTTGTTTCGCCGTCCTGCCGCTTTACAACAAGTTCAGGACGGTGTCTATGGCCCTGGTCCTGCTGCAGGTGGCTCTGCCGCTGATGGGCTTTCTGACTCTCAGCCAGTTCGTCAAGGAGGGCAGGATTCCCCGCAAGGGGCTCCTCTGGGCTTTCGGGCTGAGCGGCGGACTGTGTCTTCTCTTCGCGCTTTTCCCTTCTCTGGCGGGCAGTTTTACGGCCGCTTCGGATGCAGGGCAGCAGGATATTCTGGTCGATGCTTTCCGTCAGGACAGACGGATGCTGCTGCGGCAGGATTCCATCCGCTCTTTCCTTATGATTCTCGGCGCTTTCGCTCTTCTGCTCTGGTCTTCTCTTCCCAAGGGGCAGAGCGAGCACGCCAAGGCCTTTGCCGGTGCCGGGAGGCTTGGAATTTCGGTGGTTCTGATAGCTGTCTTGCTGGGTATCAATTTGTTCTCGACGGGGAAACGCTATCTGAACGCCTCTCATTTCACTACTCCGAAGGATTTCGACAAGCCTTTCGCTGAGAGGCCTGTGGACCGGATCATAAAGGCTGACTCCGACCCCTCCTACCGGGTCTTGGACCTGACGGTCAATGTCTTCAATTCTTCAGTCCCGTCCTATCGCCACAAGAGTGTCGGCGGCTATTCCCCGGCCAAGCTCCAGCGCTATCAGAACCTGATTGACAAGCACTTGAGCGGGGAGATAAATTCTATTTACAGGGCGTTGAGGGATGTCCGGACGGTTTCCGAGGCCGAGGCGGCGCTGCCTGCGACTCCGCTTCTGAACGCCTTGAACACCAGATATATTATCCTTGATGACGAGGCCGCTCCGCTTCGCTGTGCCGGGGCGCTCGGTACGGCTTGGTTCGTCGACGAGGTCGTTCCTGCGGCTTCGGCCTCGGAGGAACTTGCCTTGGTCGGCAGCGTGGACCTTGCCCGCCAGGCCGTCGTCGGGGAGGATTTCGGTGCCATCGTTCCCGCCGACTTCGCCGTGGACTCCGAGGCCATCGCGCCAGCGAGTCGTGCTTCCGACGGCCGGGAAATGGCCGTCGAAAGTACGGACTCTCGGCTCCACCATTCAGCCGCACAGGAGTCCGCGGCTGCAGCCCCAGCGGCCATCGAAATGGTCTCCTATGCTCCGAACTGCCTCCGCTATCACTATTCGACACCGCAGGACCGCCTCGCCGTCTTCAGCGAGATATACTACCCGAAGGGCTGGAAAGCCTGGGTGGAAACGGCTGATGGACAAAACGTTGACCTCGCTCTTGGACGGGCTGACTGGACCCTCCGCGCCGCCGTTCTTCCCGCAGGAGAAGGCGATGTCGTGATGCGCTTCGATCCCGAGAGTTACCGCATCGGCGCCGGCGTCTCCCGCGCAAGTTCCATCCTCCTTCTGCTAGTAGTACTCCTTTCCCTCGTCGGCTGCATTTTCCCTCGTAAAACCCACTGATATGAAAAAGATTCTCTATCTGTCCTTTGCCGCTCTTTTGGCACTGGCCGTCTCCTGTAAGAAGGAAGACAACACCCCTCAGCAGCCGGAAGACCCCGGCGACCAGCCTTCTTCGCAGTATGGTGTCGATGGCAAGACTCCGATGCCGGAGGCCCTGGACTTCGGCATCCAGGTAAACGGCAAGACCATCAAATGGGCCTCATTCAACCTCGGAGCATCTTCGCCGGAAGAGAGCGGGGACTATTACGCCTGGGGAGAGACAGAGGCCAAGAGTGATTACACTTGGGCTACATATACCCTCGCAAGTGGCAACGACCATAAACTGAGGGCATATTGTCCAAGTTATATGGATGATTACTGGGACATGGCGCTGGAGCCCGGCGGACCGGACAGGGAAACGAAACTTCTACCGAAGGACGACGCTGTCAGTGCCCATCTTGGCGGCAAATGGAGGATGCCGACCAAAGAGGAATTTGATGCTCTGAAGACCCTTAAAGACAATCCTGATTATACTTGGGAGCAGTGGGCATCTGTCAAGGACGCCGGTGGCAATGATGTCAACGGACTCAGAATCACGCAGAAATCCAGCGGAAAGATGCTGTTCCTCCCTGCCGCGGGCTACTGGAACGGAAAGGAGAAAACGCCGGGATCAGGTCATTACTGGACCTCTTCCCTTGTAACGGGTACACCAAATAAGGCCTACGAAGGGATTATTTCTTCCACCGCCGCCGGCTGGGGCAATATGAATCGCTATCGCGGTCATACAATACGCCCCGTCTGGTGCGATGATCCGGCGCAGACGGTAAATTCCGTTAAGTTGCAGTACAACAAGCTGAACTTGTTTACCGGCACCACGCACAAGTCGTTCGTTACTGTCGATCCTGCCGGGACCGCTCTGACATGGACATCGTCCAACCCCTCCGTCGCAACGGTGGATGACAAGGGCGAAATCAGCGCTGTAGGCGCAGGCAAGGCCTTGATCATGGTTACGGCGGGAGAAAAGAGTGACGGCTGCGAGGTGACGGTAACCGCGAGGACCAATCTTTCCGCCGCCGGAACGGCCAACTGTTATATAGTCTCCGAGCCCGGAATTTACTGCTTCGATACGAAAAAGGGTAATTCCTCCGAAGCGATAAGCGGAGTGTACTCGGCGGAAGTTCTGTGGGAGACGTTCGGAACGGCGACGGCTCCGTCGAAGGGGGACCTCCTGAAAATCTACACCACCCCCGGGGAGACAGTTACCTTCAAGACTTCGGATCCATTGAAAAACGGCAATGCCTTGATTGCCGTGAAGGACTCAAAGGGGACGATTTTATGGTCATGGCATATATGGATCTGTGCGGATTACAATCCGGAATCGAAAGCCCAGACCTATAATAACAATGCCGGAGTCATGATGGACCGCAACCTTGGCGCCATGTCGGCCACCGCTGGGGAAGTCGGTGCTCTCGGGCTGATGTACCAGTGGGGGCGCAAGGACCCCTTCCTCGGGAGCAGCAGCATATCTTCAGGCACAAAGGCTGCATCTACGCTGTCATGGCCGTTGTCGGTACATTCCGATGACAACCACGGTAATATGGCTTATGCTGTCGCACATCCCACCACCTTTATAGAGTCTCATGGGAGTACGTACTATTTCGACTGGATGTGGGACTCTACGCATAAGGATAAAGACCGTTGGAATACGTCAAAGACTATTTATGATCCCTGCCCGCCCGGTTGGAAGGTGCCGTCGTCTTCGGTCTGGTCGACCGCGGCAGGCGGCGAGTCTACTTTCTCCTTTACATGGCACAATTCGGGCAAAGGGATGGGCTTCAGCGGAAAATTCGGCTCGGCGAGCAGCATTTGGTATCCTGCATCGGGCAGCCTTCTCCATTCTTCCGGCTCTCTTGATGCCGTCGGAGAATATGGCTTTTACTGGAGTTGCGATCCTGTTGATGTAAATGACGCCTACGCTCTCTTTATTCAGGCCAGCGAGGCTAACCCGCATTATTCCTGTCCCCGTGCCAACGGCGTCCCCGTCCGCTGCATGAAGCAGTAGCGGCGGGCTTGCCTTCGCGCCGCTGTTTCCCGCGCCAGTTCCGCCCTCCTGCTTCTGGTCGTGCTCCTCTCCCTCGCCGGCTGCCTCTGGACCCCCCGCAAACGAGGCTGTTGACAATCAACGGCCCCATAGTTTTGCGTTTTTATCGTTGCGAAAATATCGCAATTACTTTTTGAAAATATAAATCGTAATGTACAGGGCCTGGGGTGGATTGTCAATATAGCCCTATTTCCCTTATGCGGTTTTCAAACTCTTCAGGGGGACAGATTGCGTTATGGCGCATACGGTAACGATAGGAATAGGTGGTCCCAATCGATATATTCAGGGCCTGTGCTATCTTTTCGCTGTCAGTGATCCCCATACGGATTATGGCAAGAATCCTCAACTCTGTGTTGAAAGAACCATTCTTCCCAAATGAATACTTGTGCCCATCTGCAGTAAGCTTGTTTACCTCGTCAATGAAATTTGGGAACATACGAAGGATGCTTTGGTCAAATTCGTGGAAAAACACTTTGAATTCGGTATCGGAATAGGCGGGCGAGCGAAGCATACTGAGTAAAGCCTCCTGCCCGTTTCTGCGATATGTCCGGCGCATTTCGCTTTTCATTTCATCTACCTTCCGGATATAATATGTCGTCTTCTCCATATAATCAGAAAGAATGTTGTCACGAATATTATTTCCGTCTTTCAGGTGAATGTTTATTCGCCTGATCCTTTCATTGGCAGCCTTCTCTTTCTGTGCATAAATCTGCCTTAGCAGCAGTATCACGACGGTTAAACCGAGCAAAAGGCCGAGAACTATGATCAATTCTATCTGACGATGTCTTTTTAAGGCAGATTCTTTCAAAAAAGCCTGGTTGATGAGCAGTGTGGCTCCTGCGCTTCTGCGGGAGTGAGATTTGTAATTGCAGAATATGGCATCATTCATTGTGCGGACCATATAGCGGCAGGCTCTTTCGCTATACCCTCGCCTATAAAGGATCTTTGCAAGGGCATAAAGTGAATTATATTCCTTGGAGGCACTTGTCAGGTCCAGAATTGCAGATTGTGCAATATGTTCGATAGCTTCATCTTCCCGCCCGAGCGAGAGCAAGAGTCTTCCAAGATTGTCTTCATTGATTGAGCGGTAGCGTGAAGGTATATCTGTTCTGTTCAAAATAGAAGAGGCAATACGGACCGCTTCCTCTATCTTTTTATTATATCTTGCCTCGTAAACAAGATAAGTCTGACTAAAATAAGATGTGGAATCACGCTGGAGCAGTTGTTCGCGAATCAAATGACGGACAAGGGCGCAGCTATCCCTGATTCCCGAGTTCAGCTCCCCCATAGACAAAAACAAGTGGTGGGCGCTTTCATAATAGATATAGAATCTCTCATCAAAAGGAAAGTCGTCAGGAATACCTTTATATATAGCTAACGCGTCTTCGATATTGCCTATACAGGATAAAGCATACACCATTGCAGACCGTGAGATGATTGACTCTTCCTGGGACGTAGCAACCTCCTGCATAACTCTCGCGTACTGCAGACAGGTATCAATGTTATATACTTTGTATTTTTCGTATAAACTCCAAGCTGATGAAAAGCGCATTGAATCATTCGGTGCATTTGAAAACTGCTCTGTCAAACTGTCGACCTGCCTCCGGAAAACGCGCTCATATGCCTCTGGTTTTTCGAGGATACAGTCGATTGTTTTCAAGCTGTCATATTGACTGCAAGAGAACAGAAGAATGATAAAAAATAGGGGAAGGACTGCTTTTTTCATATTGCAAAGATAAATATTTATTTGAATTTTTTGGCTAAATATGAGCGCATAAAAACAGCAATAGAGAAGCAAATTTTCAAATAATTCAAAATTTTTATATGCTAAAAGCATTTGAATTTTTCATTACCGGTCTTGTTTACATTGGGGTACTAGCTAACTTTGTATTCGGATAACCACATTTCAGGTGCATTGTAATAGGAATAATATAATATTGTTTTTCCTGCTTGTTCCGGGGCTGTCTTATACTTGTGCCTGTTCGCCGGAGAAGGATGTGATTTCAGCAGATAATACCACTGAAGAATCTACGAACGACGAGGGCACAAAAAGACTCTGGATCCGTACTTGTACCTCTGACAGGGATGATGTCTTTTTCCCAAAGGATTTATCCTCCAGGACCATAGTTGTAAACGGTGAATCTATTGCTCCTTTATGGGACGAAAAAAGAAATGTATGGTATGTTGACGCTCGACATTCTTCCTTTGATTCCTACAGTGCCGAGATGGTCTCTGAGAGTTCCGATTTTTGGTATGACACCACGCCGGTATCTGAGATTTCCATACCTTCCGTCCAGTTTCTTCACAAAACAGATGATTTAAGGGCTATTCCTCTTATTGCTGAATACGACCCTTCTCTCGGAAGTTTTCTCGATTTCTGCTCTCCCTGTGCCGTTCTCGTTTTCAACATAAGCGGGATGGACAATCTTGTTTCTCTGGTATTAAGTGCCGACCAGCCACTTTCCGGTAAGGCGAAGTGGAGCAGGGCGGAGCGCAAGTTCTTTTTTAGTGGAACTTCCGGTGAGGTCGTTCTAAATTGCAGCGCATCTGCATCTTGTAAGCAATTTCCCGTTCTTGTCTTCGGGCGCGACCTGACAAATGCGGTTTTGAAGGTCTGTACTTCTTCGCACGAGATGAAAGAATTCCAGCTTGGAGATATAGAGCTGGAATGCGGGACCGTATATGAAAAGAATCTGAGTTTTGACCCGGATAAAACTGTCATTTGGTATGAGGGTTTTGACCGCTGTGTATGGGGTGGAGACAGCGCTGAAGGAAAGGTCGGAGTCGCGCCTGACACGCTGGTCCCCTCGACTGACGGAGATAAGAATCTAAGTGGATACGAGTACTCTCTGGCATCGGTCCCGGCCTCGACACCAGGTTCCGGTTTTCTGCAGAAGTCTTTCGCATCACAGCAGCTTCCGCTTTCAAAAATGCACCAAATGTCGGATTCATACATCCAGAGCCGTGGATTCTTTGACTATCGCTATATGCTGCGTTGCCGAGAATGTCCGGGTTATATTTCTGTCGGATGCGGAGACAGCAAACGAGGATGGTTCGCTATGTATCCTCTTAAAGACAAGCTTAAGACCGTAAATAATCTGGAAATAAGCTTTAGAATATGCCTCGAACCGTCCACGACGGACGATATTCTCTTCCTTGTCCAAGGGAGCGAGAGCGTTATTACGCGTTGGTGGCTAGATGGGGTCGAAGGCCCTCTTTCTTCCCTTTCACAAAGAGGGACAAGCGATACGCTCCGTCTTTCCCCTGGCCTAGTCGGGAAGGGCGCTTGGAAAAACGTGAGACTGCTTGTGGATAATTGCACGGACCTGACTTCTCTGCATTGGCAGGGCGCTTCTTCCGAGGACGGGAACCACGGGTTCTATCTTGACGATATACTTGTCCGCGAGGTTCCGGGAGGATGGGACCGTCGCAACAAGCTCCGTCTCCTTTATTGGAATATCCAGAACGGTATGTGGGGAGATCAGGGAAACAATTACGACAACTTTGTCGCATTTGTGAATAAATATGATCCGGATGTCTGCGTCTGGTGTGAGGCCAGGACAAATCACGAGACCGGCTCTGACAAGGTCATTTCAACTTCCCCCTATCTCCCTGACCATTGGAGAGACCTCGCTGCGCGCTACGGCCATTCATACTCTGCAAAAGCACAGGTCGACAAATTCCCGCAGGCGGTCACCTCACGCTATCCTGTCAGCCTTGTAAAACAACTCGGAGAGCCGCTCAAGCACGGTGCCGGCATTTTTAAGATAAGTGCTCCCTCCGGCGACATCTATCCTCTTGTCCTTCACTTGAGTCCAAATCTAAACGGAATCAGTATGGAAACGGCAAGGCTCACTGAAATGAAGTACATTATATCTTCCAGTGTCAATATGCCGTCCTTAGGTATAGACCATTGGATACTGCTTGGAGATTTCAATGCGACCTCACGTTTTGATAAAAGATTCTACTCTTCGGACGAGGGTTATATGGTTCACGATCATATCGCCTCCAATACATCTCTTACCGACCTGTTCGCCGTTCGCTACCCCGACTCCTTCCTATATACCTCCGGGGGTAAGCAGCGACTGGATTACATCTATATGGACGAGACTACATACAAGCGCGTCGCAGATGCCTGCGTCCTGACGGAAGAATGGACAAGTCCTGTAGGTTCAGGCATTTCTACATTCTATTACCCTTCAGATCACAGGCCTATACTCGTGGATTTTAATATCTAAAAGCAATATATCGTGAAAAATGTCTGGAAATATCTTCTGATTCTGCTGCTGATTCTCCCGCTTCCTCTCGTTCTGTCCGGGCGGAAATCAGAAAAGAAACTCAGGCTGCTTTACTGGAACATCCAAATGGGGATGTGGGATGGCCAGGGAGACAATTATGAGCGCTTCGTAGACTGGGTCAAAAGCAAAGACCCCGATATCTGCGTATGGTGTGAGGGAGGCTCGCTCGTGAAGACGGATTCAGATCAGACCATACCAAAAAGCGAGCGCTATCTGCCTGGCGCCTGGCCGGAACTAGCCCGCAGATATGGACACGAGTATGTGTTTGTGGGTGGGTTCCGCGATCCTTTTCCACAGGTGATAACATCCAAGTATCCAATCGATTCTATGGGGCGGTTCATAGGAAGCGAGCCGGATTCCGTGGTGATGCACGGTGCCGGCTGGGCAAAGGTTAATTATGATGGAAACGAAATAAATGTCGTTTCACTTCATCTCCAGCCCTATGCCTACTGGCGTTTCCTGCCGCCGGAGAAAAAAGAGGAATCCAGGAAAAACTACGGAGGTGAAAAGTATCGCCAAATGGAAATGAAGTGGATTCTGGATCATACGTTGCGGACCCGCGAGCATCCTGACAAGGAGCTCTGGATGGTAATAGGAGACTTTAATTCAAGGTCCAGGAAGGATAATTTCCACTATAAGTGGTCCCGGGCGAGCCAGGATTTCCTGGTGCACAATTATATAGAAGAATCTGCCCCATACCTTTATGATGTCGTCGCCGAAAAGTTCCCGGAAACATTCTGTCCCAGCCACGGAAAAAAACGCATAGATTATGTCTACCTGACCGCTCCGCTGCTCAAAGCTGTCAAACGTGTCGAAACTGAGCCGGACGCTTACGCCAAGCCGAGGCCCACGGAGTTCAGTAATTTCAAGCGGCCGTCGGACCATCATCCCATCATTGTTGATTTCAATCCCGATAAAATAAGATGAAAGCTTCTGCTACATTTTACGCATTCTTAGTGTTGGGGACCATCATTTCTTGTTCAGATAAAGCCGATGCCCCTCGCATAGAGGTCTTGTCTCAGGACGGACGGGCGCTGCTGAAGACATTGTCTGTCCCGCTGGAAGGGGGCAGTTTTACCTTGACTGCCAAGTCTGAGTCCAGTCTGGATATTTTCTATGAACAGTCTCCTGACACACAGGAGTGGTTCAAACTCTTGGATGTTTCACGTGAACAGGGTGGCCTGTACAAGGTAAAGTGTTCTGCTGCGCCGCTGGAGAACACTCTTGATCTCCGTTCCGGCTCGCTGAGCTTTTCCTCTCCGGAAGACTGCCTGGGCAAATTCCTCAATGTGAGGCAAGGCTATGAAAGAGTATGGCAGGAGACTTACCAGAAAATGCAGGATGGAGTGCTTGTCCTTGCTCCCGGAGAGTCCTGGCAAAGCGGTTTAATAAACGGAATCAGCTCAATTAAAAAGGGCTGCATCGCCCTTCAGACAAGAATAGACCCGGCAACATCAGAGGAGGATGATCTCTTCCCGGGCACCCTGCTCGTAGAGCTAAACGGAGGAGGCCTTTTCTCTGAGATTGAAAGAACTGTCTGTCAAATAGATGTCCCGCTGTCGTCTTCATTTACTACGTCCTCCTTCCATAGACTGATTATCTATAACTCCGGCCTGGTTTTCAGTTCGGAAAGTTCCGTTATCCTGACCGTCCCGGCCTCGGCCTCGGCCCCGGTTATCATCGACAATGTCAGTGTCTATGAACTGCCGGCCGGCGAAGAGGAAATTGATGCAATTTCAGACGATGATGAATATGATGATGAATAAGACTAAGTATCTGCTTGCAGTCGCACTACTGTTTTTCCTTGCCGTGCTTCCGTCTTTCGCCTCTCCCGTCACCGTCCGGGGCAATGTGGTGGATGAATCCGGAGAAGTTATGGCAGGAGCGATTGTGATGGCAAAGCCTTCCCCTGACGGTCCGGTCAGGGCCACTGTCTCGACCGACAGCAACGGTGCGTTTACTATCGAATGCGAGCCTACAGATATCTTGATTGCCATCTTTATGGCCTATGACAACGAGTCTGTCAGCATTCCTCCGTCAAGGGAAATCCAGATTGTAATGCACCCCAGCGCGGCTTCCGTACTGAACGAAGCGGTCGTGGTAGGCTATGGCAGCGTCGCCCGTTCTGACCTGACCGGTAGTGTCGCCAATGTCAATATGGGCGACATACGCAACGCAGCTGTCACAAGCATAGACCAGGCTCTGCAGGGACGAGTGGCCGGCGCTGACATTCTGTCCACTTCCGGAGATCCGGACGCAACGACTTCCATCCGCATCCGCGGAACAAGGAGCATCAATGCCTCCAATGACCCTCTTATTGTCGTGGACGGTGTCCTTGATGCCGTTTCAGACCTTAACGACATAAATCCTGCAGATATTGAGTCCATCTCGATTCTCAAGGACGCTTCGTCTACTGCCATTTACGGAGCACGCGGCGCCAACGGTGTTATCCTCATAACCACAAAGGAGGCCTCTGCCGGGGGAAACATAAGCGTGACGGCGAAATTCACAGGCGGCGTGTCTATGCTCCCGTCGAAACTGGATATTATGGATGCAACGCAATTCTCCAACTACTTGAACGAAGAAGCGCAATTGTCCGGCGTTTATCCGAACGTGACGACAGAGACTCCGTTGTCCGAAGCCCGCATCAAGAACCCTCTCTCCAAGGGTAAGGGCACGGACTGGATAGAGGAAATATGCCGTGTGGCACCATATCACGGAGAACAGCTGTCTGCCAGCGGTTCTATTTCCACGGTCAAGTATTATGCGTCGTTCAATCACTATGACAACAGAGGTATAATAAAAAACAGCGGCGTCCGCAATATGGTCGCCCGTTTCAATGCTTCCGCTGACGTGCTGAAGTGGCTGAATGTCGGTGCAAAGATCAACTATACCTACCGCATTACCGATGAGAATCTTGCACAAATCGGCGGTACCAACATCTACCATTCCGCAGTATATCTTTCTCCGCTGATTGCCCCGGATGCCATTACCAATCCACTGAGCACGTCCGGAGCAAAAATAACGATGCCGACCTATCAAGTAAGCGAAAATACTCGGAAGACCCTTCGCAGTATGTTTACGATAGTCGGCACGGCCGAAGCTAAAATAAACAAAGAACTGAAATTCCGCACGCAGGTATCCTTTTTCCGCTTTGACCGCAATAAATTCCAATACGACCCATCCACTCTCCCGACACGGATGGACGGGCTTGGAGGAAAAGCCGGACGTCAGTACTATTCTGAGAATAAGTTCAATTGGGACAACACCTTGACCTGGAACCACAAATTCGGCAAGAAACACTCCCTGACGGCTATGGCGGGAAGCGCTTATTATTCTTACATAAATACAGGGCTTTCACTCACCGGACAGGGCTACCTCGTGGACGAAGTGATGTGGAAGGATATGGATGCAGTCCAGGACAAAAACACCTATGTCGCCGGCAGCGGAGATATGGACAGGCATTCCCTTTCGTTTTTTACCCGCCTTAACTACGATTACAACAAGCGTTACTATTTAACAGTTACGGCCCGAGGTGATGGCGCATCCAATTTCGCCGCCAATAAAAAGTGGGGCTTCTTCCCTTCAGCGGCTTTCCGCTGGAATATCCATAATGAAGCCTTCCTTCAAAACGCCGTCTGGATAGACGAATTGTCCCTGAAACTGAGTTATGGACGAAGCGGCAACGACGCTATCTCAACATATCGTTCTCTTCCGGCTATGACTTCGGTTACCACCGGATACCTCTTTTCCGGCACTCAGCCTGTGGCGTATTATCCGTCAAGGCTAGCTTCTCCCGATCTGAGTTGGGAGAAGACAGATCTGCTGAATGCGGCTGTTACCGGAGCCTTTTTCAACAACCGGCTGAATATCACCGCCGAAGCCTATTATGCGCGTACTTCCGATCTGCTTCTGGATGTGCAGGTCGCCAATCAGACGGGATATTCCAGCCGACTGGCAAATATCGGCGTCACGACCAACAAGGGGCTTGAACTGTCAATTGAATCCCGCAATATCGTGACGAGCGGCTTCGTCTGGACAAGTGCTTTTTCTATTTCGCACAATGTCCAGAGAGTTGAGGACATCGGAGGTGAAAATTACATAATCGCTTATGCAGCACCATCTTCCGGCTATATGATGTATGGCTACGTCAAGGGCTTCCCGCTTAATGCCCTCTGGGGATTCCAGTCGGCGGGAGTCTGGCATAATCAAGAGGAAATCGAGAGGAACAAGACTACACATTCGGTCGCGACCATAGGCGGAAGCACCCAGCTTGGCTACCCGATATACGTGGACCGTAACCACGATGGAGTGCTTGACAGTGAGGATTTGACATACCTCGGGAATGCCGATCCATATATCTATGGTGGCCTCCAGAACACCTTCCGCATCGGGAAGTTTACTCTGGGCGCCTATCTCGTCTATTCACTCGGCGGCAAGATCTATAACTTCGCAGAGCTGTATATGTCCGGTTCCAGGCGAGCCAATCAGTATACATATATGGTCAACGCGTGGCATCCTGAGAAAAATCCGGAGTCGAATCTCCCGAGGGCGGGTATCCTGAATGACGGCGACGTCCACAGTACGCGTCAGCTTCACGATGCATCCTACCTGCGGCTCAAAACTCTTTCCGTCTCTTATGCGTGGAACATAAGGAAGAAATACCTCAGGGACATCACGTTTACTGTCTCAGGAGAAAACCTTTTCCTCCTGAAGGCTTACAATGGGTTCGATCCGGACGTATCGACATCTTCGGAGGGCTCCACCATCCGCAGGATGGACCTTGGAGCTTATCCCAAGGCACGCACAATTATGGCTTCAATCCAATTCAGATATTGACCTCATATGAGAAAAACAATACAAATCGTATCATTGCTTATTGCCGGGACAGTTTGTCTATCCTGCCTTCAGGAGGATAGCAGCGGAGTCGTGTCTCCAGACAATTTCTTCAAAACGCAAGAACAATGTCAGTCTGCGGTCAACTCTGCCTACATTCCTCTAAAATCAATATTTGCATTTCGCTATCTAATTGCTACCGAGGCGGTTACTGACCTCGCGTCGGCGAATAACAATGCCCAGCCGGATGCCCGTCTCCTGATTTCTCCTTCCAGTCCCGGTATCGGAGAAACCGTTTGGAAACAATGCTATATAGGTGTAAGGAATACGACGTGTGCGATATTCGGCATCGAGAATTCAGATGTGGAATATGAAAGCGTTTTCCACTCTTTGTGCGAGGCTAAAATACTCAGAGCGCTTTACTATTACATCCTCACTTCTTTTTTCGGAGACGTCCCATTCTATAAGGACTATGTCCATTCTGTCGCAGACCTTCAGAAGGTAGCTTCCCTGCCGAGAATGAGCGCAGATGCGACCAGGGCCGATCTTTGCGCCGAACTGCTGGAAATCGCTCCCCAGATGCAACAAATACGCAGCTGCGAAGAAAAAGACAATCGCTGCGGAGCCGCCGTGGCCTGGATGCTGATTGCGAAGATGTCTATGTGGAATGAAGACTGGGACACCGCGCTGGATGCACTGGAACAGTTGAGGAAAATATATGGAAACCTCTCCCAGTACCCGGTAGAAGACATAATGCTCCGGAATAAAAATACCCCGGAGTCCATCTTTGAAATCCAGCACAGCTATGAGAAGGGCGGCTTGAGTTACGCATCAAACTGCGCCAGTGCCTGTATGCCATACCCGAGAGCGTCCGAGACCTTCACCTATGACAAGGTGGACATTCCTGAACTTGGAAAAGAAGCCACGGCCTGGAGTCCTATCCGGCCTACGACCTATATGAAAAAGACGGTTATGCCCTCCTCCATTCCTGACAGCCGCCGGGCCATCAATATGGTTTCAAGCTGGAATGGACAGAGTTTCTCAACCACTTGGATGGGCCCGAAATTCTGGTGTCTAGGGATGTACAAAACCAATGATTCGAATAATTACAAAGTGTTCCGCTTCGCCGATGCCGTCCTGATGATGTCGGAATGCTACTGCGAAAAAGGTGATTACACGGAATCTATAGCCTGCCTGGACGAGGTCCGCTCACGGGCGGGACTTACTCCTTACGGGGAGTTCAAGAATGTCGCCAAACTTCGCGATGAAATCCGAAAAGAGAGAGGCAGGGAGTTGTTCGGTGAGTTCCAGAGAAAGTATGACCTAGTCCGATGGGGAATATGGTACTCCTTCACCGCACAGTACAATACTTATTATGAAATCCAGAACAATATCAAACCCTGTCACGAGTACTATCCCATTCCTGATCAGCAGGTAATAGCATCAGGGAACAGCCTTGACAATAAAGCGTACAATGATTATGGACTGTAGGAATTTATGTCTAATGGCGATGACAATCCTGTTCATCGCCGGATGCCGCAAAACGGATCCATACGAGGGCGCACTTGGCTTGCAGTCCAGGCGCGTGGTCCTGTCCGCGGAGACCGGACTGACTCCGGTAATGGTGTACAGCAATACATCGTGGACGGTCAAGCTGGCTCCAAAAGTCTCCTGGGCCGGATTGGACCGTTTGGAAGGAGAAAACAGTTCCGGACTCTATTTCTCCTATGCCGCCAACTACAATCTTGCCCGTAAGGTGGCACTGGCATTCGAAGCAGGCGAGATTCGCGACACCGTGTGGATGATTCAGAAAGGAGGACTGCTCAATCCTTTCATTACTCTTTCCCCGTCGAGTCTCACCCTCGGGGCCGGAGACGGCTCAGGCGCTGTGGCCGTAACGAGCAATCTCTCTGCAGACTGGAAGGATGTTGAATGGAAAATAGACTACATCGAAGGCGATCCCGGCTGGATCACGGATATAAGTCTGAGCAAGACATCGCTGGAATTCAAGCTGAAGCCCAACGGCGGAGAAACTGTCCGCAAGGCCGTGATAACAGTAAGTCACTGTGACGCTGAAGACAATGTCGTAAAAACTATGCTCACCATAAACCAAAATCCCGCATAATGAATAAGACGTATCTATTATTTGTCCTTTTCATCCTTGCAGTATCGTGCAAAGTGGATGACGCTCTCTATCTTGAGCGGGACGAACTAGGGGTGAGCCGGAAAGAATTCACCGTGGACGCCAATACCGGCAGTGTCAGTTTCGATTTGTTCACCAACAAGAAGGGGAACATCACTGTCGTGAAAGGAGAACAATGGATTCACTCTAACCTATCTTCCTTTGAAAGGGACGCGACTGTAAAACTAGACTATCTCTATAATGAGGGCCTTCCCAGAAAGGGAATGATTCTTCTTGAAACCGAGACACGTAGGGACACGGTCTGCATCAAGCAGGAAGGTCTCATAGAAGAACTCTTTGACTTTCCGCAGACCAGCGTCGTTGTCTATAACGGGCTGGGAGACACCGAATTGCCTATAAAGTGCAATGTCGCAAGCGAAAAAGTGGAAATCTCTATACAATATGCAGACGAAGCCGGATGGATACGTTCCGTGTCCCTGGAAAATGACAAACTCGTGCTTTCTACTCAAGACAACACAAGCCCGTCATTGCGAAGAATAGCGTTCATCCATTTGTCTTACACCGACAGCTGGGACCAGGTCCACCCCGTCCTGATACGAGTGACGCAGACAGCCTCCGACAATGCACTTGGAGAGGAGCTCAGTTTTGCCGAACTCCGGGCCCTGTTCCCCGACGAAGGCAGTTCTGTCGTTGAGGACGACTATTGCATCACAGGCTATGTGGTCAGCCGTACCGAATCCGGCAATATGGGTGAAAATGAGGTGTTTACCATCAATTATATTGACTATGCTGCGGACACGCAGACGGTCTATATAGAAAGTGAGGACGGGGCGTATGGCTTCCGTATCCGGACGGCTTCCACAGAGGACAATGTGTTTCATCCTGACACAAAAGTTAAGATGATGCTCAGCGGAGCCTCCATCCGTAAAGAATCCGACCCAGACAGATATATGATTGAGGATGTAACTTCGTCTATGGTGCTGGAATCAGCTGCGGTGTCCGAAGGGGAAATCCCCCGCAAACAGATGCATATCTGCGACTTGAAAGACTCCGACATCTACACGTATGTCACCTTGCTCGACTGTGAAATTCCGGTGCGAAAAGGATGTCTCACTCCTGTCAACGAGGGCTATACCCGACTTTTCAACAGCAACCGCGTGAGCAAGTTCCCCATCATTATCCGCGACATCAAGGGCGGGAGCCTCTATATGTATACCAACACGACCTGTCCATATCGCCGTACAGGCGCCAGGTTGCCTTATGGCAAGGGTTCCGTTTCCGGCATAATCGTACACGAAAAATACCGCAGTTTCATAGACAAGGATAATCCCGTCGAGGAGCTTTGCGGCAACATCGGAAGGTATCAGATCCGCCATACACGTTATGAGGATATCGCCCTGGAAGACGACTTCGAGTCAAGTTTCTCGGCTCTTATCACCGAGTACCGCTATATGAATGTCCCGGATCCAAATCCGGACGGCGTATGGCTGCCGACCTATGGGAACAATGGATATTTCACCCACACCAAATCCGCAGACTGCTACCCCGCGACCGAGTATTCCTATCTGGGCCCTTGCGGAAGTGCAAACAAGGGCAACGTCAACGGTTTCGGGATTATCCTTCCAGACGGGACCGACTATGGCCGGGCGGAATTCCCCAATGCCAACAATGATGGCAAAGGCGCTTCGGCCTATAATATGAAACTTAGCTGGCGTACCAACAAGTGGTGGAACGGAGACCGTCCGGAATACTGGATTATCGAGTTCTCCACGGCTGGAATCAGTTCTGACTGCGTGTCTATGCAACTGGCCACCCATAACCGGTCTCAAGATCTGCAGGATCCACGCTATTGGGCTGCAGAATGGTCGTTCCAGGACGATGTCTCCGCCTCGGCGGACGAGCAGTGGCATCTGATTGCGCAGTACGTGGTTCCGGATGTGGGAATAGACGCCAACACGCTTGTCAACCAGAGCCTCGGCTTCAAACAGATGGATTTTCCCCTTCCCGTCGAAATTCTCGGGCACGAAAAGGTTTATATCCGCCTCCATCCTACAAGCAAGGCTGCCGGGAGCGGGTATGACTATGATGAATCCACGCTCAAACAGTCCGGTAACGGAAACGCAATCTCCTATTTTGCAATACGATACAACAAATAAAACCTTTAAGAAAATGGAAAAAACAACAATGCAGACACTGATGTTCAAGAATCAGTATGTTCCGCCTCTTACCCAGACTTTCAGACTAAAGGAGGCTTGTAACTTTTGCACTTCGGGTGAACCCACAAGTGAAGTCTTCGTAGAAGAGGACTACAGTGATTTATGGTAAAAAACAAGTAAAAGTAGAATATGAAAACACATCTTTTTTATGCAATTGCAGCCGGGATCCTGATGGTATCATTTTCCGCCTGCCAGAAAAATGAAATCGAGGCCGGGGACGAAAAGACATTGACAAATGTCCAGGAGCCCGGGCAAAGCACAGAGGGCATCACAACTTTCACCGCCTCTCTTGAGATTCCGCAAGCCTCCGCTGCGTCCACCAAGATGACCCTTGAGGACGGGGAGGGAAACCAAAAGGTCCCCAGCTGGGAGGCCGGCGACAAAATCAAGATTTTCTATGTGGATCCTTCCACCTCGCAAATGACCTCTGTCGAGGGTACGGCAGATGCTGCAGGCCGAGAGACCACTTTCTCCGTCACCGTCCCTGCAGGAGTCGAGAACTTCTGGGCGGTATATCCCGCCACGCTTGAATCCTCGGTGGATGCTGACGGAAACTTTTCCGTCCCCACCAGAGTTGGAGACTCGGACGAAACGACCTTCGCGAATGCCTGCATCAGCATTGCCAAATGCGGCAGCGACAAGAGTTTCCGCTTCAAGAACATCTGTTCTGTGCTGAAATTCACCGTCGCCGAGAGAGGAAATGTAATGAAACTATTGAGCCTGAATGCTACGCCTGTCACCGGTACGGTCCACGCTTCTCTTGACGCAAACAATGATGTGGTTTATGCCGCCGAGCCCTACACTTCGACCAACTATACGCGAGTATTCAAGGCTCTCCCTTCGGGCGCAACGAACACTGTGTGCTATATGCCTGTCCTTGTCGGGGCCCAGGCGGCCGGTATCGCCATAGACTGCAAGGGCGAGACCAGCAAGCCTGCCGTATTCGCCCAGATCAGCTTTCCTTTCGAACGCTCCCATATCTACAATCTCGGGGAAGTGGACGGCAAGATGGTTACAGACTACTACATTACGGCAACGGGCTCCGGCACCAAGGACGGAAAGTCCATTGAGAATGCCGGTGATGTTGAGACATTCAAAAGCCTCGTAGGCATCGTGGCCGGGGATCCTTCGGAAGACAACAGTGTCAAGTGCGCCCGCTATGCGCAGATCTGGAAACTGAAGGGAACAACCTTCCATTTCGGGGCCGGGACCTATGTTTTCGGCGATGCTTCGAACGACCGCCTGACCATCGATTTCAACGGCGCCAACGGCTCGCTCTACGCTCCTTTCACCATCCAGGGTGCAGACCTGGACGTCGATGGCAATCCCACTACCATCTTCTCCGGCAACGGCACTTATGGCATCCTCAATGTGTTCGACCGTGCCAGAGTTCATATCAACAAAGTAAGCTTTACACGTGCAAATAACACCGTAGCAACTGCAGATAACACTGATATCCATTCGACAAATATCGGTGCGGCGCTGTATATGAAACAAAAGACTTCAGGTGCCAAAGCTGCGCCGAGGGTATGGCTGACCGACTGTATTTTTGAGAATAACCAGACAAACCATTCGGCTTCTACGCATATTTATGAAGGCGGTTCGTGCATCAATCTGGTCGGCGGAGCGGTATATGCCGATCATTGTATTTTCCGCAATAATAAGGAAAACAAACGCAATGGCTGTGTCAAGCTTTCCGGCGGCAACAATTACAGCGATCTTGCCTACGCCTTTTTCAACGCCTGCCTATTTACCGGAAATGAAGTCGCAACTGTTACTTCCGGGCAGGGTTCTACTATGCTGAGAAATTACCGTAAAGGCGGCCTCCTCGGTATGTACAACTGTACTTTCTATAATAACGGTACGGATTCCAATAACAAAAGAAACGGGATCACGCTTGACCGCTCGGCCATTATAGCCAATTGTACGATTGTTGACGAGTTTACTGACAACGGCACCAGCAACAGAGCCGACCCGATAAGACTGCGTGCGGACGAATCTATAGACGCAGGCCCAGGATACAAGCAGTTTATCCTGGCCAACAATCTTCTGATCAATACAGCGGCCTCCGGAACGAAACCTTCCATTCGTTTTATAGGATCAAAGCGAACAGATTTGAGGCTGTATATGGAGGGAGGCAACTTGTTCGGATCTGCTGAAGGGGGGTTCTATACAAATGGAACGAACACTGTCAAGACGGACGCCAACGAGTATTCCGGCTATTCTTATACCGATATCGACAGCCCTTCTTTCGCTGACAACGTCTTCAAATGGGCCGGTACGCTCAGCAGCGGTGTGACGACCTGCAACTTTATGTCTCACGACGCGATGGTGGACAATGTCCTGAAATCCTCCCATATCAACCGCGATGGCGACACGGCTTTCTCCATCACAGACAATGAAGGTGCTGAGAAATTCGTCGGCTTCTACACCTGGCTGAATTCCATCGGGGCCATTGATGTGGACGCTATGGGCAATCCCCGTCCTGCCACAGGCTGGACCCCTGGAGCTTATCAGGCACAATAATTATTTGCCTATGCAGGTAAAATGTCTCACTTGGGCGGCTGCGGCCGCAGCCGCCCTTTTTCTTCTGGCCTGCTCGAAAAAAGCAGACGAGAAGGAGATCCTTCCGAAAGCAATCACGCTCAATGAGACGGAACTTTTCCTGACGGTAGGGGAAACATCCACCCTTGTGGCAAACGTGTCTCCGTCCGGAGCAAACGACAAAACAGTGAGCTGGTCCTCCACCAATCCCGCCAAGGTTACGGTGGATGCCGGAGGGGTTGTGACAGCCGTTTCACAGGGCTCAGCCTATGTTGTCGCCGAAACCGTCAATGCCATCAAGACATCCTGCCTTGTAAATGTTGCCGCAAGTGCGCGCTATAAAGTGTCCATCACAGTAGACGGAGCCCCGGCCCCGGCGATGATTTATGGCTGGCCGGGCCGGCAAATACAGCTTGCAGCCGCCTCCAGTGACGGCGAGGACCACAGCTATCAGTGGAGTGCCTCTGCCGGGGCGGCCTCGGTCTCCGAATCCGGCCTGGTCAGCTTCGCCCTCGGCAGTCCGGCCGGGGCCGAAGGCTATGCCTGGTGGGGAGAATCCAGCATCAAAGTCGTTACGCCGGATGGCCGTGGAGCTTCGCTGTCGGCCATCAGTTCAGTCTCAGACCGCTTCCAGTGGGGAGGCTCTAAGGCGGCAATAGGCGGAACGGTTCCCCTTGCGACGGGTGCAGGCGCGACAGTCTCACTCTTCAGTTTCGACGGGACGAATGAAATTGCCATTCCTCAGGAGGCCTATTCACTCCGTTCGGGCGACAGTTCAAAACTAGTCATAGAAGGCAGTTCCGTCAAAGCCCTGGAATATGAGGGCTCTGTCCCCTTGTATGTCGCTTTCCTGGGAGGAGAAGAAACACTTTGCACTGTCAATATCCAAAAACAGACATCATCGTCCAATTCTACGGTTGAGAGCTATACGGAGGAGACTCCGGATTGGTAAACAGAAATGAGTGAAAGAAAATCAACAAGCTTTATTTTAATCTTAAGCCTAGCTGCGGTTTTACCCCTCGCCTGCCGGGAGGCGGAATCGCCAAATACTGAACAATATACGACGCTTGCTGCCGAAATTGAGACTGGGACAAAAGCATCAGTCAGTGACGCCGGAGCGGTCCTGTGGAACGCCGGGGACGCCATATCCGTATTCAATGGGAGCGCCTTTGACACTATGACGCTCTCCGGTGGCGAGGGCTCTGCAACAGGTGTTTTCCGAGGCAATATGCAGGGGCCGGCGCAGGTGGTAGCCCTGTATCCGGCCTCAAGCGGTCATTCATACGCAGGAGGAACTGTTTTGTTCCATCTCCCTGACAGCTATTCGTATTCCGAAAACGGGAATGCCAGAATGCCGCTTATGGCCCTTGTATCAGGCAGCGGAAATCTTAAATTCAGGCATCTTGGGGGCGTGTTGAAAGTCTCTTACAGCGGGATTCCGGCACAAGCAGACCGTTTCGTATTTACGGCTCGGGGACAGCGCATTACGGGTGATTTCAGTGCTGCGCTGAGCAAAACAGCCATCCTCCAGGCAGAATCGGGTGATTCCGGCAACACGGTCACGGTTTCCTTTACCCCGGATGCCGCTGTCACCTGCCGGACTTTTTATGTACCTCTTCCTGTCGGTCAGTATTCGGACTTCAGTGTGACCCTGTACGGTGGAAACACCCTTCTGGACAGGCACAACGGCCGCAGTGATGTCAATCGGATTGAAAAGGCCGGGCTGCTCATAATGCCGGGAATAAGCGCTGATGGGGATAATATTTCCTCCGTTGAACTATTTTATGAGGACGATTACACGACTCAATGGTAAATACAGACAGGTTTATGCTTAAACGTTTATTATTCATATCTGCGTTGATTTCCGTAGTCTCGTGCTCGATGGATATGGATGTTCATCCGACAATGAGGATGGTTTCCTTTAAGGCCAAGCTCGAAGAAGATGAGTCTCAGATGCAGGAATTGAAGGCTTCAGTCGGTGAACAAGGAGTCCTCAGCTGGCAGGAAGGAGATAAAATTGCAGTCCTGGATGACAGCGGAACATTTCGTGAGTTTACGCTCACAGAGGGCGCAGGCACCACTACAGCCACATTTGCAGGATTGATTCCGGAGGGCAGAACTACGACAACAGTGGCCGTGTTCCCCTGGAACAGCGGCCATAGCTGGTCATCATCGACGGGACTGAGCCTTTCTCTGCCTGCTGAATACGCCGTGGAAGATTCAGGGAAAGCCCTGATGCCTATGGTCGCCACGTTCCAAAAGGAAGGTGATCCGCTGCATTTCCGCTATGCCGGAGGCCTGATGCAACTGACCATACGTGACATTCCGTCTGGGGCAAACGCTATCCGGCTCTCGTCCAGAGGAAACCGCCTGAGCGGATTGTTTACAATAGCAGACATCACTTCTGCGGATGCCTCGGCCGTCTCCGAAAGCACCGTTGAGGCGGATACGACGGTGACGGTGAATTTTTCCGGGAATGCGTCGGAAATGAAGTTTTTCTTTCCGCTCCCTGCTGTCTGCCTGAACGGATTCACCATTGAGCTTTACAATTCTTCCGGGACTCTTCTCGGAAGGAAGCACGCACCTGCGACGCAGTCAGTTTCGCGTGGATATCTTCTTCAGATGCCGACAGTTTCCCTCACTCCGGTCCTTGAGTATAAAAAGCTGAAATTTATTGAATACAATGTTCTCCAGGGTATGAAGAATGATTATCCGAACAATATGGATAACTTCGTAGCCTGGGTGAATTTGAGAAAACCTGACATCTTTGTCATCTGCGAAGGCCGGACATACGATAATGACAACCCCATCGGAAATGGAAACAGACCTATGCCGGATCATATTTCGGAACTTGCTGCCCGTTGGGGACATTCCTATACCAGAGTTGGCGCCGGGAAAGGCGGCAACCCAGTGATTGTCACCTCCCGCTTCCCGATAACTCTTGTCCAGAATCTCACCGATGCTGTTTATACGAATGGCGCGCTTCATATCAGAATTGAAGGTTTTGACATCGTAGCCACACATTGTTATTATTCTCACGATTCTGAGGCCGGAGAGCAGAAGAGGATCGCGGAAATGGAGGCCACCACCGAGGCCACCATCAACAACCCGGCATATGCCGGCATTGAAAACTGGATCCTTACCGGTGATTTGAATTCCTATTGGAAAGAAGACAAGGAGCACTATATCTGGCACACAGAGCGGGATTATGACTGGATTGTACAGGATTATGTCCACGCCAACTGGGGCCACGATGTTCTCTATGAGAAGAATAATGGCGCCTGGATGCCGACGATGGACCACGGTCATAGCAGAATAGACTATTTTTTTGCCTCAGACGCCGTTTATCCCTTTATTGTTGAGGCCAAGGTTTTGCACGACAGTTTTACAGACAACACTTCAGGCGCATCCGATCACCGGCCGCTGCAGGTGATTTATGAACGAGCCGTATTTTCAGAAGAACAGAATGCGGGTATCTGGGATATGAACCCGACGACAGGAGAATGGTAAGATGAGAGATTCTAAATATACAAGTCCGAAAATCACCTTATTGAATATTGAATTCGATTACAGCGTCCTCACTTTTGCAAGTGCGGAATCTATGAACGCCGGTTCCGGCACCTGGGGGGCTGCGGAAGATGATAATGAGCCATAGTTTGGGATGATGGTTTTTCCGATTATAATTAGTTGCCTGCTTGCTCTCACTCCTGCCCCGCCACAGAATCCTGTCGCTGATCCGGATGCAGTAGTGATTTCAGGCAGAGCGCGTTTCACTGTCTTGACTTCCAGGCTGATCCGGATGGAATGGTCTGAGGATGGTGTGTTTGAGGACAATAGCACCCTTGGCATAGTCAACCGCAGGCTGGATGTGCCGCCATATAAGAAAAGTGTCAGCCGCAAAGGTGCGATTATCCGTACGGACGACATTACTCTGGTCTATAAAGGCCCAGGGCGATTCGACGCGGAAAACCTGTTCGTGGAGTTTACAATGCCGGATGCCGCAGCTCCGAAGGGAGTGCGTAAAGTGAAATGGACCCCTGGAGCTGACGACAGCGCCAATCTGATGGGCACTTTCCGGACCCTGGACGGCTGCAAGGGCTTCGAGCAGATCAATTTCCGGGGCGATCCTTACGAGAAGGGATTACTATCCCGTGACGGATGGGCCCTTGTGGATGAAAGCGGGCGTCATCTTCTCGTCGCAGATAACTCCGACTGGGGAGTATGGGTGGCTCCAAGGCCGTCCGGCGACCGGCTTGACTGGTATATTTTCGCCTATGGACACGACTACAAGCAGGCCCTGTCTGATTTTACGAAGATTGCCGGCCGCATACCTTTGCCGCCGAAATATGTTTTCGGCTACTGGTGGAGCCGTTACTGGCAGTACAGCGACTTCGAGTTCATAAACCTCGGCAAAGAAATCCGTTCCAGGGGGATTCCGATAGACGTGATGGTCATCGATATGGACTGGCACGATACCTGGAGCCTCAAGAGCTTTAAACGCTCTCCTAAAGATGAATTCGGAGAGCCAATAGGCTGGACTGGGTATTCCTGGCAGAAGGAGCTGTTTCCGGATCCGGAGAACACTTTGAAGCAGTTGCACAAGATGAATCTGAGGACTTCACTCAACCTTCACCCCGCTTCCGGCATCCAGCCTTATGAGGACTGCTACGACAGATTTGTAAAGGACTATCTTTCACGTACTTCCGACTATGACGGCCCGAATGGTTATGTCTATGCCAAAGGAGATTCGCTGATATACCGGCGCAGTGATCCATCGACACGCTCGGACAGCCTCGCTTCCGGCGGGGAGAAATGCCCCGTTCCCTTCCGTATGGACCAGAAGGAATGGGCGGATGCATATTTCAATTCGGTCATACACCCTCTGGAGAAGCAGGGCGTGGATTTCTGGTGGATTGACTGGCAACAGTGGAAACTCAGCGAATATGTGCCCGGACTCAGCAATACCTTCTGGCTCAACTACACATTCTTCAACGACAAAGTACGGCAGAGCAAGAGTCTCGGCTTGTCTGCAGACAGGCCTCTGATCTATCACCGCTGGGGCGGGGTAGGAAGCCACCGCTATCAAATCGGATTCTCAGGAGACTGCTACGACACCTGGGAAGTACTGCGTTTCCTGCCTTATTTCACCGCGACATCATCGAATGTCGGCTACGGCTACTGGGGGCACGACATCGGTGGCCATATCCATTTCAAGGAGGCAGATCCTTACCAGCCGGAACTGTATACGAGATGGCTGCAGTACGGTGTGTTTACTCCGATTTTCAAGACACACTGTTCCAAAAACGCCCTTCAGGAACGCCGGGTATGGGCATATCCTCCGGAGTATTCCGAACCTATGCAGAAGGCCATTCGTTTACGTTACGATCTGTCTTGTTACATATATGACGCGGCCCGGGAGGCTTATGACACTGGGGTGTCGATCTGCCGTCCTATGTACTACGACTGGCCCGAGTGTGACGAGGCCTACTCTATGAAGGAGCAGAATATGTTCGGAGACCTTATTTTAGCAACGGCCGTTTGTTCGCCGATTTCACCGGACACCGGACTTGCCACGCGTGAAATCTGGTTTCCTAAAGGCTGCGACTGGTATGATATGGCTACGGGAGTGGTCTACAGGGGCGGCCAGAAGCTTTTTTTACAATATACAATAAATGAGAATCCCTGGTATGTAAAGGCAGGATCCATCTTACCTCTTGCTGATGAGACCATTAATTCCCTTCAGGAGAAGAGCAATGTGCTGAGGCTCCTGGTCGTGCCCGGTGACGGTGAAAGCGAATACCTCCATTATGAAGACGACGGCGTTTCCCAGGCTTATTTGCGAGACTGTGCGACAACGCTTTTCCGAAAACAATCCTTCCCAGGGTACTGTCGGGTTGAGTTGGACGCCAGACAGGGTTCTTATGCGGGGATGGATCTGAACAGGCGCGTCAGTGTTATACTGGAAGGAGTGTCAGTGCCGGAAAAGGTATCGGTGGATGGAATTATTATTCCATACTTGCGCTTTCCGGAAGACAATCCGTCGAAGCCGTCTTGGCGCTATGTCGGGGAGGACCTCTCCGTAGTCGTCACCATTCCGGAACAAGCGGCATCAAACACGGTCAATGTTGAATGCTACTATCCGGAGGAAAGGCCTTCAACGGATCTTCTGCGCGGAAAGAAGGGCCTTTTCCATAGGATGATGCAATTGACTCCTGACGTGAAGGATATGTTCAATACAAGTGTCAACAGTTTTCAGATTGTTTCCCGACCGTTCCTTAAAGCCGCTCAATGTGCAAGTCGGATTAATGCCAATCCGGGCGGCTTGGCTGAATATATCGGAGAGATAGATATGCTGGCTGTCGAGGAAGATCTTCTGCGTGAAGCGCAGATTATCCGCGATTCGAACGCCCCTGCTGTAAAAAAACAAAGAAAGATATCGGCAATTATGGGCTGTCTTGAGCACATCAAGGCCCAGAAACTATAATACTGCTTTGGACTCAACGACTCTAAAACTCTACAAAAGGCTCCAGTGGAGAACGCTCATTATTCTGATGGTGGGCTATGTCTGCTATTATTTTCTCAGAAAAAATTTCAGTGCCGCGATTCCGGCTATGGAGGCTACGCTCGGGCTGTCCAAACTCCAGCTTGGCGCTTTTCTAACGCTCAACGGGATTGTTTATGGACTCTCGAGGATGGTGAACGGATTGCTTGCAGACCGCTATTCCAAGAAGTTGATAATGTCCGCAGGACTGATCCTGTCCTGTATCATAAACTTGCTGATATGTTTTTCGCCAAAGCTTACGTCGACTCTTGGACTTGTGTATCTTATCGGCTCGCTGTGGGTGGTGAACGGCTATGTTCACGGTATGGGTTATCCGCCCTGCGCTTCCATTATGGCACATTGGTTCAGACCATCTGAACTGGCCACAAAACAGAGTATATGGAATGCCTCGCATTCAATCGGCGCCGGAATTGTCATTGCATTGTGCGGATGGATGCTGTCCAGATGGGGCTATTCAGCCTGGAACCTATGTTTCATCGTTCCTGCCGTCATATCTTTCTTCGGGGCGCTGCTGGTCTATTTCGGCCTCAAGGACGACCCGTCCGAGTACGGTCTGCCTCCTGTCGAACCAAATGCTGAAAGCTCTCCAAAAAGCCAGGATAATCTTTCAAGAAAGGAACATCACAGATTTATTTCAAAGATGGTATTCCGTAATCCGATAATATGGGGAATATCGATATCCAACTTCTGCGTCTATGTAATCCGCTTTACCATTCTTGAATGGGGTACTTCGTTCCTGACACAGTGCAAAGGAATGGAAATAGCTTTGGCGGCATCTATTGTCGCGGCCTCGGAGCTTATAGGGGGTGTCCTGGGAACCATTGCCTCGGGCTGGATTACCGATCGTTTTCTACAGTCCCGGACTCTGCGTACAAGCGCCCTTTTTACAATTGGCGCCACCCTTTGTTTTGCGGCCTTCTGCCTGATACCCTCCCAAGTCCATTGGATGTGGAGTGCACTGCTCATTGTCTCCTCCGCTTTCTTTATTTATGGGCCGCAGGCACTTTTGGGCGTAAGCTGCTCCCAGTATGCGACAAAGCGGGCTGCCGCTTCCGCAAACGGCTTGTGCGGCATCTTTGGCTATGCCGCCACGGCGATATCGGGGATCGGTTTCGGATACCTTGCCGGTCGGCCTGAATTTGGCTGGGATGCCGTATTTCTTGTTTCGGTCTTGTTTGGTCTTGTCGGTTCTGTGGTTTTGCTGACCTGCTGGCGACTCCCCTCCGATGGCTATGTCAAGGCGGAAAAAGTATTGATGGAAATCAAATAAAACAATACCTTTGTTCTTGCAATGAAAAAGGTCATTATAGCTCTGATTTTGATGCTGGCGGCGTTGCTTCCGGTTTTTTCTATGACTGCAAATAATCAGGCAGACACTGTCCGAATACTCGGAGTCGGCAATAGCTGGACACGCGACTCGATGCGGTGGCTGTCGGCAATTGCCGCAAGTGCCGGGGTTCCGGTCATCGTGGGCCACGCTTATCTCGGCGGGAGCACTCTTGAGGACCAGTGGCACGGCATTTCCGACACAAGTTATACCTACACTCACGCCGGGCAGCAGCAAAAAGTTCATTCTACATACCAATACTGGAAATATACAGCCTCTGATAATCCCGTCAAAACCCCATCCCACGGCTATAAGAATGGCTTGGCCGGAATAGGAGTTACCCTGGAATATGCTGTCGCAGATGAAGAGTGGGACTGGATCGTCTTCCAGCCGGAGGCGACTCTCGGCGGTGACTGGAAGCGTCACCTCGGAAAAGGTGCGGACGGATACAGCCTGCCGGCGTTGATTGCCGCCGTAAAGGGAATGATGCAGCCTTCTGCCGCGGCCGGAGTGCGTGTAGCGCTTATGGTGCCGTTTTCATACCCAAAGGGATGCACCGACTATCGCCAGAAGTTCCTTGAGGTTTATAACCGGGGGAGGACTCCGGAGGATCAGGCAGGATGGGACAAATTGTATAAGAAACAATACCGCCTGATCCAGAAGGCTGCGGTGAGACTTTGCCGTACCCTAAAGACGGACGCGTGCATCAATGTCGGGAAGGTCATCGAGGCAGGTCGGGCGGACGACGATTTTTCCGGCTTCGGATATTTCCTGCTGCGGCGTCGGGACAACACACACCTGGCGGAGGGGCTTCCGATGTATATGGCCTCTCTCTGCTATGCTTATACCCTTCTTGGCCTTAAGCCCGATGACATATCATTTTTCCCGTCCGTGACATCCGATTCTATTATAACCGGCGATGTCGGCGCTACTGTCGGCGGAGCTTTTTCCCTGACTGAGGATTTGGCGGCCAAGGCCCGTTATTTGACTTATAACTGTCTGTATGAATGCCGCGGCGACAGGCACCCCGTCGCCATCGTGGCTCACCGTGGTTATTGGATGGCTCCGGGACTCAATAAGGCAAAGAATTCAGTTGCTGCCCTGCGTGAGGCACAGGCGTTCGGCTGCTGGGGCAGCGAATTCGACGTCCACCTGACGGCCGACAATATTGTCGTAGTCAACCACGATCCTATCCGTGAGGGCAAGGTAATCCAGACTAAGGCCTACAGAGAACTCCGTAATCTTTCGCTTTCCAACGGGGAACCTCTCCCTACACTCTGTGAGTATCTGGCACAGGGCGTGGCCAGCGAAAAAACGAGGCTTGTACTCGAGTTTAAGCCACAATATAGCCGGAAAAGGGAGGATATTCTGATAGAAAAGGCATTCGCTGCCCTACGGCTCTATAATCTTTTTGATCCGGAACGTGTCACCTTCATTTCCTTCAGCCATTACATTTGTCAGCGTCTTGCCGAGCTGGCTCCCGGCTTCAATAACCAATATCTTAAAGGGGATATTCCGCCGGAGCAGCTGCACCAGGAGGGAATTAATGGCATCGACTACAAATACAAAGTCTTATACCGGCATCCGGAATGGGTCAGTGAAGCCCATCGTTGCGGTATGTATGTCAATGTCTGGACCGTCAATAAGGAAGAGGATATCCGCCGGATGATAGAAATGGGAGTGGACTTCATAACCACTGACAACCCTCCTCTCGTCCGCCAGATCCTCGGTGATATGGAATTTCTCCCACCGGGAGTTCCCTCTTTTTGATGGTGCCTCGAGGACTTGCTGGGTTTTTCCAACAACATTAAATATAATTTCAAAAAAGTTACTATATTTGCAAACATATTTAATGTTATGACAAAAGCTACATTTTCCAGCAAATTACCCAGACTCCTGGCAAAGGATATGGCCTTGACCGGGGAACAAATCCGCCTGGCAAGGCTTAGGCGGAATTTGTCCATGGAGCAGGTGGCCGAGCGGGCACAGTGCTCCATACCCACTCTCACGAAGGTAGAAAAGGGCGTTGCTACCGTAGCCATAGGTACATATCTTCGCGTGCTCTATGTTCTTGGGCTCAACCAGGATATCCTCCTGATTGCCAAAGACGATCCGCTTGGCCGCTCGATTCAGGACATGCACCTTCCCCACCGCGAACGCGCATCCAAGAAATAAGAGTCATGAAGCAATTATTGGTATACGCCGACTTTCATTTCCTCCCGGCCATAGAGAAACTGGGAACGCTGAACTATGACCGCGTGCGCGGAAACGAAGTCTTCTCTTTTCGTTATGATTCCAACTGGTTGAATCAATATGGAAGCATACGTTTGGGAGGAGACCTGGGAACCTTCCCCGGACTTCAATATGCGCCGTCAAACTCCATTTTTGGTTGTTTTGCAGATTCTCTTCCAGACCGCTGGGGCCGTACTCTGGCTGAAAAACGAGAAGAAATAGAGGCACAGAGGGCGCATCGGCCCGTGAAAAAACTCGATTCTCTGGATTACCTGCTATCTATTGACGACTTGATGAGAATAGGCGGATTTCGCTTGAAAACGAACGAAGTCGAACCATTTCTTAATGACTATGGCGCTATGCGAATACCGCCTATTGCCTCCATCAGGGAATTGGCGGCAGCAGCAGATGCAATCGAGGCAAGTGACGAATTTAAAGAACTTCCTGAGGAAAAGTGGCTGTATCAATTGCTGAATCCCGGCACATCACTTGGTGGCGCCCGGCCGAAAGCCAACGTTATGGAGCAGGATAATAGTTTGTGGATCGCGAAGTTTCCTTCACGGGAAGACCGCCACGATGTATCTCAGTGGGAGCTATTCTGCATTCTTTTGGCTAAATCCTGCCATATTGATGTTGCCGACGCCAAAACAATGGATAGTGGAAAACGCCATCATATATTCTTAACCAAACGTTTCGACAGGACTTCAGATGGAAAGCGTGTCCATTTTTCGTCTGCCATGAATCTGTTAGGCTTTAAGGATGGAGATGGACGCGATAACGGCAAGGGATATCTTGATATCGCGGACTTGATTATACAGTATTGTCCTGATACTCAGAAACAGCTGGAACAACTGTACAGGAGAGTCGCATTCAATATCTGCGTCGGTAACGCGGATGATCATTTCCGGAATCACGGTTTTCTGCTTACGCCGAAAGGCTGGATTCTATCCCCAGCTTATGATATGAATCCCAGTTTGAGCACAGACCAATGCTTGATGATCTCAGAAACCACAAATGAGGCAAGCCTCACCGCACTGTCTGAAGCCAGCGATGCTTATTTCATTCCGAAGCAACGAGCCCTTGCAATCATTGAAGAGGTTCGCCGGGGCGTTTCCCGCTGGACATCCCTGGCAAGGCGCCTGCATCTGAGTGAAACAGAAGTTAAATTCTTTGAAGGCCGGCTCAACCTGTTTATCTAAAAAGACGTCCGGATAAAAAGGGACCCGACTATAATGCCGGTTCTAGGCATTTACCAAATCAGAACCCAAGGCCACTAGCAAATATTCCCTAAAAACGGGGAAGGAAGGGACTAGTCAAACGCCCAGATGATGGCTTCTTCGTAGACTTCGCCGGGACGGAGGACGGTGGTGGGGAAGGCGGGCTGGTTAGGGGCGTCGGGGGTGTGCTGGCATTCGATGGCCACTGCGTCATAATCCTTGTAGGCATAGCCGGAGGGGCTTGCAGGGCAGCCGGATAGCCAGTTGCCGGTATAGACCTGGACGGCTGGCTGGGTGGTCAGGACTTCGAGATGGCGGCCGGAAACGGGGCCCCAGAGCTCTGCGGCGCTGGAAAGCTGCCCGGGCATAGCACCGTCGATCAGCCAGCAGTTGTCATAGCCTTTGCCGAACTTGAGGGCGGGGAAGTCCTCGCGGATGTCGCGTCCGATCTTCTTCCTTTCGCTGAAATCCATCGGCGTTCCGGCGACTGGGGCGACCTCGCCGGTCGGGATCAGGCTTTCGTCGGTCGGCAGGTATTCCGAGGCATTGAGCTGCATCTCGTGGTCCAGCACGCTGCCTTCGCCGTCAAGGTTGAAGTAGCAGTGGTTGGTCAGGTTGACCACGGTCGGGGCGTCGCTTTCGGCGGTCAGGGTGAGTTTGAGGGCATTGTCCTCGCTCCACTCGTAATGGGCCACGGCTTTCAGATTGCCGGGATAGCCGGCCTCGCCGTCGGCGGAATAATACAGGAACTCCACGGCGTCGCCTTCTATGCGGCTGTCCCAGATCTGGTTCTGGAAACCATCGGGGCCGCCGTGAAGATGGTTCGGGCCATTATTGACAGGAAGGCTGTACTCTTTGCCGTCAAGACTGAACTTGCCCTTGGCTATGCGGTTGGCAAAGCGGCCGGGAATCTTGCCGGCGCAGGGGCCGTCGGCAAGATAATCCAGGGCATTTGGATAATTCAGCACTACATTGGCCAGTTTTCCGTTCTTGTCGGGGACCACTATTGCCGTGATGCCCGCGCCGAGGCTTGAAAGCTGGACATAAGCGCCGGATGCGTTCTTGATCGTGTAGCGGATAATTTCTTTTCCTTCAGGGCCCTTGCCCCAGATTTCCTTGGTGATTTCCATAATTATGAGAGGCTATATCTGCACAAAGATAACGATTTCTTGCGGAATTTCCGTATATTTGCAAGCCTATGAAACAGTATCTCGATTTACTCAGACATATCCGCGAGCACGGCGTCCTGAAAGAAGACCGCACCGGAACGGGGACTCAGAGCGTCTTCGGTTATCAGATGCGCTTCAATCTCGAGGATGGCTTTCCTCTTCTTACTACGAAGAAAGTCCATCTCAAGTCCATAATCTACGAGCTTCTGTGGTTCCTCTCCGGCGACACGAATATCAAGTACCTGAAGGACCACGGCGTCAGCATCTGGGACGAATGGGCCGATGAAAACGGCGAACTCGGCCCGGTTTATGGTCACCAATGGCGCTCCTGGCCGACTCATGATGGGCGGACAATCGACCAGATTTCGATGATAATCGACACGATAAAGCATAATCCGGACTCCAGACGCATACTTGTATCGGCCTGGAATCCCGCAGAGGTGGACAAGATGGCCCTGCCGCCTTGCCACTGCCTTTTCCAGTTCTATGTGGCGGAAGGAAAGCTAAGCTGCCAGCTCTACCAGCGCAGCGCCGACGTTTTCCTCGGGGTCCCATTCAACATCGCCTCCTACGCCCTTCTGACTATGATGCTGGCGCAGGTCTGCGGCCTGAAGCCGGGCGAGTTCATCCACACCACCGGCGACACCCATATCTACCGCAATCACTTCGAGCAGGTGGCCCTGCAGCTAAGCCGCGAGCCTCGGGCGCTGCCGAAAATGCTCCTGAACCCCGACGTAAAATCCCTTTTTGATTTCAAATACGAAGATTTCACCCTGGAGGGCTATGACCCCTGGCCCGCCATCAAAGCCCCGGTAGCAGTATGATCAAATGTCTGATAGTAGCAGTCGCCGAAAACAACGGCATCGGCGTGAAGGGAGCCCTCCCCTGGCACCTTTCCGGCGACCTTAAGTATTTCAAGGAAACCACTCGCGGCTACCCCGTGATTATGGGCAGGACGACCTATTTCTCTATAGGCCGGCCTCTTCCCGGTCGGAAAAATATTGTGCTGAATCTTGGCGGCGACCCCATCCCCGAGGTCTGCTGCGTGTATTCTTTCGATGAGGCTTATGCCGCTGCAGCGGCCTCCGGGGCGGAGAAATGCTTCATCATCGGCGGTGCATCGGTGTACCGTGCAGCCCTTCCGGATATGGACAGGCTTTATATCACGAGAGTCCACCACGTCGTCGAAGACGCGGACGCTTTCTTCCCCGAGCTTGATCCTGCCGTCTGGAAAGAAGTCTCACGCAGCGAGCCTCACACGGATGAAGGAATTGACTATGAATTCGTAATTTACGAAAAGGCCTGAGAAGGCGGTATAGAACGAACTTATGGAAAAACGAGAGAATTTCGGCGGACGGCTGTCCGTCATTCTGGCTATGGCCGGGTCCGCAATCGGCCTTGGAAACATCTGGCGCTTCCCCTACATCGCCGGAGAGCAGGGCGGAGGAGCATTCATCATAGTTTACATCCTGGCGAGCTTCATCCTGGCCCTGCCCATCTTCTTTTCCGAGACCATAATCGGCCGCCGAAGCGGCTCCAATGCCGTCGGCGCTATGAAGAAGATGGCTCCGGGGACGCGTTGGAAATGGGTGGGGATAATGACCGTCATCTCCCCGATGATCGTCCTCAGTTATTATTCTGTCGTCGGCGGATGGAGCGTGGAATACCTGTTCAAGTCTCTTGCCTTCGATTTCACCGGAGTCCCGTCCGACAATATCAGCGGCTTCTTCACCCGCTTCATCTCCTCGACCTGGGAGCCTGTCCTTGCCCATACCATATTTATTGCCCTGACCGCCGGCATCATTCTCGGCGGCGTCAAGAAAGGCATTGAAAAGTTCTCCAAACTGACGATGCCCATCCTTTTCCTGCTGATTGTGGTCATTGCGGTATATTCCATCTGCCTTCCCGGAGCGAGGGGCGGCGTGGACTATCTGCTCAAGCCGGACTTTTCCAAGATTTCGGCCGGGACCATCGCCTCCGCTATGGGCCAGGCCTTCTTCTCGCTCTCGCTCGGTGTCGGGACCATACTGACCTACGGTTCCTATGTCAGGAAACAGGAAAATCTCCTGGTCTCCGGCGTAGGGACGGCTGTCGCCGACATTTCTTTTGCCATCCTTGCGGGCTTTGCCATTATGCCGGCCGTCTTTGCTGCAGGAATCCAGCCGGGCGCCGGCCCGGGCTTGGTTTTCGAGACTTTGCCCTTCATTTTCAATAAGATGGGAGCCAGGATTCCCTGGATCAGCGCAGTCGTGGCCATTATCTTTTTCCTGACAATACTTGTTGCAGCCCTGACCTCGGCAATCTCGATGTTCGAAGTCGGCGTAGCCTACCTGATGGAGGAAAAGGGCAAGTCGCGAAAGAAGGCGACTCTCCAGGTCGGCCTCTTCTGCTGGGTAATAGGACTGCTGTGTTCGCTCTCTTTCGGCCCTTTGTCCGGGGTTCATCTTTTCGGCAAATCCATCTTTGATTTCCTTGACTCTCTGTGCTCCAACTGGCTTATGCCACTCGGCGGACTGATGTTCACCCTTTTCGTGGGCTGGAAGATGTCCCGCAGCGACGTCGAGGACGAGTTTACCAACCACCGCAAGCTCAACCGCCGCGGATTCCCCCTGGTCTATTTTCTTATCCGCTACATAGCCCCCGTGGGTATAGTCATAGTGTTCCTTTCGAACCTGCTGCTGTAGGACGGCGGCTATTGCAGACCTGCCAGAAACGCCAGCAGACGGTCCTCCGGAGCATCTTTCAGGAGGATTGTTTTGTCTTTGTCCAGAAGATAGACGGACGGGATGCCGCGGACCGCGTAGATACGCTCGGAGTTGATGCGCCTTAGGTGGTCGTAGCCATTGATCCATTCCTTCGGATAACCCTCGCCTGCCGCCTTCCAGGCCTCGACGTCCTCGTCGATATAGATGTCCACGACCTTGAGGGCGCCGTCAGAGATAAGCGCCCCAATCTGAGGACTCCCCCGGAAAGCCTCGACAAGCCCCCTGCAGGCGTTGCAGTCCGGATTGCCGAAGATAAGCACCGTGTAATCGGCCTTGACGCCGTAGAGCGAATTCCGCCGTCCGGAAAGTTCGGTGAAGGCGAAATCCGGCGCCTTGGTCCCGGGACGGTTCATCGAGCAGACCTTCATTTCCCATTCCCTCGAGCCCCGCATCTCTTCCTTTGCAAGAGGGGAGGCGAGCAGCGGCTCTACGAAAGCCAGCCAGAGTTCTTCGTCCCTGACGGGCGAAGCGGGATCATAGACATATTTCCGGAAAAGTTCGGCAAAATCCTCGAGAAGTCCGGAGTCCGGATGGGCTGAACTGAAAGCTTCAGCCAGCGAAAAAGCCCTCCCTACAGCGCTGCGGGCCTTGTCGCCCGGGATGTTTTCCAAAAGAGTGACAAAGGTGCCCATCTGTTTTTCCACCTCGTCCTTCGCGACTCCGTTCAGGCGGAGAGAATCACTCCCATAGAATGCCGCCGTGTCCAGGAAACGGTCCCACAGATGCATTGTCATCCACTCCAGCCTCTCTTCGTCGTCACTCAGCAGCTGTGGAATGCCCGCCGAGGGGAAGGGGCGCAGAGAGGTACTGTTTTCCTGTTTTTTGCCTTTACAGGAAAGCAGCAAGATAAAGAGTGATATCAGGAGAATCAGCATATTGGACAATCTCTTCATAAGCGCATTCGATTCCACTTACAAAAGTAAAGAAAAAATGCTAATTTTGTATTCTTATGAGACGATTCTTCACAGCTGCGATTCTGCTCGCCGGCCTCCAGATGAGTGCCGCGGCCCAGATCTTCACCCAGGGCTCCGATCCCGGCTATCTGAGGTGGATGCAGATGGAAACGTCTCATTACAAGCTTCTTTACCCTGTCGGCGCGGATTCTCTGGCAAGGGTTTACGGCCGTTACCTGGAGCAGTACCGCGAGCCGGTCGGAAAGTCTATAGGAATGGTCCCGGGAGAATTGCAATGGCTGAAAAAGACCCCGGTTGTCCTCCATACTCACAATGGCTATTCCAACGGGTCTATGTTCTCGGCGCCATTCAGGATGGACCTTTTCACCAGGATGGAACCCTATGGGGCGGAGCCATCGCCCTGGGACCTCTCCCTGGCGACACACGAACCCCGGCATCTCGCCCAGCTTCAGGCGGGCTACCGCGTGCTGAAGCCGCTGAGCTGGTTCTTAGGCGAAATGTGGCCTTCGGCGGTATGGGCCCTCTATCCCTCGCAGCCTCTCGGGGAGGGGGATGCCGTGGCCGTCGAGACGGCTTTGACGCCCGGCTGCCGTACCCGCACGGCGGATTTCCTGAACTATTTCCGTGTCGCTTTCGACAGCGGAGACTATCGCAACTGGTACCGCTGGCGCTATGGCTCTTTCAAGCACTACACTCCTGATTACTACAAGATAGGCTATATGACTGTGGCCGGGATGAGGGTTTTCTACGACGACCCTCTCTTCACGAAGGAGTACTTCGACCATATCGCAAAGCGTCCGTTCAGCATCGGAAATCTCCAGAAAAGCGTCCGTAAGGCCACCGGGAAGCGTTTCAAAGAAAGTTGGGCCGAACTAGCGGAGAAGTATCACGAGATGTGGGAGGACGAAAACGAGGAGCGGGAGCCGTTCCAGAAAATGGAGCAGTTCATTCCTGACACATCCTTCCCCCTCGACTACTTCGGCGGAGTCGACACCCCTGACGGCCTCTATTGCATACGCGAGGGTTATGTCCACGCCCCGGAGATAGTCCATATCAGTCCGGAAGGCCATATCGAAGTTGTCAGGCCTCATTCCTCCGGCGCCGGAGAACTCTATTATGACCCCAATATGGACCGTATTTACTGGTCCGAGACCATAGCCGACCCCCGCTGGGACCTCTGCCACGTCTCGCGGGTATATTATATGGACAGGAAGACGCACAAGGTCCATCGCCTCACCCGCGACGGCCGCCTGTACAACCCGAGTCCATCCCCAGATGGCAGAAAACTGGCCTTGGTGGACTATCCTTTGAACGGTGGAAGTATCGTCCGCGTCCTGGATGCCACCCGCGGCAAGAGCCTGGCCGCATATCCTGCTCCGGACGGACTGCAGGCCACCGAGGCGGCGATTCTGGACGATGTCCTCTATGCCCTGGCAGTGGGAATGGAGGGTTTCGGAATGTACCGTCTGCCTCAGTGGGAGCCTGTCTTCGGCCCGTCCATACAGAAAATGTGCAACCTCCTGCCGGTGGATGACGCCCTGGAGTTTGTTTCGGACCGCAGCGGAGTAAACGAACTGTATCGCTGGGTTCCGGGAGAGAAACTCCTGCAGATGACCAACACCCCGCACGGCGCCAGCTCTTTCAACAAACTTTCCGACACCCTGTACTATTCGGTCCAGACCCTCTCCGGGCAGAAAATCTTCCGCACGGCCATAGCCGAGTTGAGCCCGAAGGAAGTGTCTATGGATGAGGTACATAAGTGGAAGGTTGAGGATGCTCTCACGGAGCAGGAGCAGGAGCTCGGCGCCGTCCCCTCGGCTGCGGAAGATGTCAGTTTCTCCGCCCCGAAACCCTACCGCCGCCTCCTTCATCCCGGCCGTATCCATTCCTGGGCCCCGGTCTATTTCAACTACGACGCGGTCTCCTCGATGTCCTTCGACCTGAGTTATTCCACGGCCTCTCTCGGTGTCACGGGCCTCTTCCAGAATGATCTTGGCACATCTTCCGGCTCCCTTGGCTACGCTGCCCATCCCGACCCGTCCGGGAGCGGCCCCTGGCGTCATTCCCTGCACGGAAAATGGACTTACACGGCTCTCTATCCCGTGATTGAGGCTTCCGTGGACTGGAACGATTCGGCCAATCAGATATACCTTCCGCAGGAGATGAACGCAGGTTCTAGCCTGGTCCGTTCCCTCCGCCGCCGGAAACTTTCCACCCCGCTGGCAAGCGGAAGCCTCTCCGTATGGCTTCCTCTGAGTTTCAGCCGCGGAGGCGTCATTTCCGGTTTGATTCCGAAGATATCCGCCTCAGTTTCAAATAATTTCATTGACACCAGAGTAGCCCATACCCTTGCCGGAGACGGCTTCCTTGAGCTTCCCACCGCCGCTTCTTTCAACAGCATCGAGCCCGGATCCAGTGTCCCTCTTACCCACGTATCGGCATCCCTCAGGGCCTATGCAATGCTGTCCAAGGGAGAAAGCCAGACCTATCCCCGCTGGGGCATAGGCGGCGAGGTCGGCGGAGCTTTCAGACCTGGCCTGACGCGTTTCTTTACGCCGAATGTCTATGCCTACCTCTACGGCTACCTGCCGGGAATAGTGAGGCAGCAGGGTGTCAGGCTGAGCGCTATGGCCCAGAAACAGCTCTCTGACAGCTGGTTCAAGGAAATGTATGCTTCGACGGCTCCGGAGGGCTTCTCCGAGGAAGTCAGGACGCTTTTCGCCTCGGAGCCCTTCCAGTGGAAGTTTAGCCTGGACTATGCCGTTCCGATCTATGTCGGGGACATCTCCTTTATGTCTCCTGTGCTGTATATCAAGAACTTCCTTCTGATTCCCCATTGCGCTGTTTCCGGCGGCAAGTCCGTGCAGCTTTTCAGTGCCGGAGCCTCATTCACAGCCGAACTTGCCAATATTCTCTGGATTCCCTTCGACTCTTCCATCGGCGTCCGTGCCTCTTATCTAGGCGGCCCCCTCTACCGTCAGTGGCTCAGCACCCAGGATAGAGGCGTCCCCGTCTCGGTCGAAATGGTCTTCAGCGTGGATATATAGCCTCCACAGACCCTTTATATCGAAAGAGATACGCCGAACAAGACGGAACGTGGCGTGGACGGACCGTAAATGTAGCCCGAGTCGCGCAGTTCGCCGCTGTCGAAGTCTTTCTGGAAGGCGTTGAAAATATTTTTCACTGCAGCGTTCAGTTCGAGACGCATTGAGTTCATAATGCTGAATTCGTAGGAAACCTTCGCTCCCATATCCCAGAATACCGGAGTCTCCACGGCGATGTCCGCCTCAGTGCCGCTTCCGGCCATATGTGGCGTGAGCATAGACCCGGTATATACCCCATTGACGCTCAGGTTCAGTTTCTTGAGCGGCCTGTAGCTGGCGACGAGGTAGCCATAGGAATCCGGGGAACGGAAAACCTTCAAGGTCGGTTTCACGTCCGGGTCGGAGCTCCAAACCTCCGGCTCGGCATAGCGGCTGCGCTGGAAAGTCATTCCCGCCTGCAGGCTGAATTTGTTGCCTATGGACAATTTCCCTTCCAGATTGCAGCCGAGGACGCTTTCTCCGGAACCATTGTACCTTTCCATCACGCTGCTCATCCCGCCGTCGGCCCTGTCGTCGGTCTCGCGCAGGGCAAAGGTGTCATTCAGGATGATATAGAAACCTTCGACCATCAGATTTGTCTTGACCTGGCCGAAATTATGGTACCAGTCGCCGGAAAGGCTGAAGGAATGGGACTTTTCTTCCTTCAGGCCCTCTGCGAGGCGGATCCGGACTCTTTCTCCTCCGACGACGGAAATATGCAGATCCTCGTCAAAAGCCTGGGGAGCGCGGAAACCGCTTGCATAGATGGCCCTGAAACCCAGATTCCTGAACGGACTGTAGCGGATGTTGACTCTCGGCGACCATATCGGTGTCCTGATGAGATTATGCTTGTCGAAGCGGACTCCGGCGAGAATGGACCAATGCTCGTCTTTCCATTCGTTCTGGAAAAATGCGCTTGCAATGTGTACGGACTGATCCGTCACTTGATTGTAGCCGAGAGAGATGTCGTGCAGTTTGTCGAAATTGTATTCCGCACCCGCCGTCAGTTGGGCCGGCAAGAACAGAAGTTTCGAGAAGCGGCAGGAATACTGTGCGCCGGCGACCGTCGTCAGGTCGGTGGTTTTCCCGTAGGCATTGGGGTCCCTCTGGCTTCCGTAGTAGCTGTTCCTGTCTATATGCTGGGCCGAGGCATAGACACTGTAATTGTGCTTGCCGTCCGAGCTCTGGCCTTCATAAGAGATTGAACCACTGTTGTTGAGGTGCTCCGTCTGCTCTGCTATCAGGGCTTCGTGGGCGGGATGGTCGAGAAGGTCGCCGCCTCTTCTGTACTCTTTGACGGCGTGATACTCAAGGGACAGTTTTGAAAATGGCGTCACAATCAGGTGCGCCCGTGTCCCGAGCGTCAGCGAATTGATGGTCGGGATGTCGCTGAAGCCGTCGGAGTTGGCGTCGTAACTGTCCCGTTTGCGTTTCTGCCCGAAAACGAAGGCTCCGGCCCTGCCGTTGTCGCTTACCGCTGAGGCGTTTACATTCGTGACATTGTCGAAGGCCGGGCTCATCCCTATGGACATAATATTGTGGCTGACATTGGCGCTCGGCGACATAGCCTCCTTGGTGATGATGTTTATGGTTCCGCCTATGGCCGAGGCTCCGTAAAGGGCTGAACCTCCGCCCCTTACCACCTCGACGCGCTCAATCATCGACGCCGGGATCTGTTCTAGTCCATATACCCCGGCAAGGGCGGAAAACACAGGCCTGGAATCAATCAGGATCTGCGAATAATGGCCGCACAGTCCATTGATGCGGGCCTGGGCGAAGCCGCAGTTCTGACAGTCGTTCTCCACCCGCACGCCGGGCTGGAAAGACAGGCCTTCGGCGAGGGTCGGAGAGGACGTGGTAAGGAAGATTTTCTGGTCCAGGACGTTTACCAGTATGGGCGACACTTTGCGCGAAGTATGGTTGCGGGTTGCGCTCACCACGACTTCGTCAAGGGCCATCTGCTCTTCTTCGATAGAGAGGTTAACTTCCAGTGATTCAGAAGCTTTGATTTCTATCTTCACGGAAGTGTCCTTGTATCCCACGGCTGTTGCGACAAGCTCGTAGGAGCCTGTTGGCGCGTTCCTGATTGAATAGTGGCCGGAAGAGGAAGTCTGAGTTCCGATCTGTGTTCCTTTGAGCATCACGGTGATGAAGGGCAGATGCTCTCCGCTTTTGGCGTCGGTCACGTGTCCGGTGATGCTGGAGTCTGTTTTTTTCTGTGCATAAGTATTTGTCTCTACGCAGCACAGAACAATGCTTAGAGTACAGATAATGTGTACGAATCTCACTCTGCTTATGTCAAAAAGCTTTTTAAACATTGGGCGCAAAGATAAGAAATTATTCGTAAATTTGTATGTTATATCTATTTGAGTATATGGCGAAGCACGCGGAAGACACCCCTATGATGAAACAGTTTTTCGAGGTCAAGGCCCAGCACCCCGAAGCATTGCTGCTGTACAGAGTCGGAGATTTTTACGAGACCTATTCCGACGATGCCGTAACCGCCTCCCGCGTCCTCGGACTTGTCCAGACAAAGAGGTCCAACGGCGACAAGGGGACCATCGCTATGGCCGGTTTCCCGCACCACGCCCTCGAGACCTACCTCACGAAACTGATCCGTTCCGGCTACAAAGTCGCGGTCTGCGACCAGCTGGAGGACCCGAAACTTACCAAGAAACTCGTCAAGCGCGGTATCACCGAGATTGTCACTCCGGGCATTTCCTTCGGAGAGAATATGCTGGAAGTCAAGGAGAACAACTTCCTCTGCGGCATAGTGGTGGAGCACGAGCAGTGCGGAGCCGCCTTCCTGGATGTCTCCACCGGCCAGTTCCAGGTCGCCCAGGGCAGCTTGGAGTATATCGGCACCCTTCTCGCCTCGCACTCCCCGAAGGAACTCGTCGTCCAGCGGGGCTATGAAAAAGGCCTCCGGGAGCGTTTCGGGGACTATTATACCAGTTCCATAGACGAGTGGGCCTTTGTCTATGACGCCGCCGTCCAGAGACTGTGCCGCCAGTTGGGGGTGGAGAGCCTGAAGGGCTTCGGCATAGACGCCTTCCCTCTTGGAATCTGCGCTGCAGGCGCCCTGATGGTCTATCTGGAGCAGACCCAGCACGTGGGCTTGAAGAATATCTGTTCGATCAGCCGCATCGACGAAGGCAAGTTCGTATGGATGGACAAGTTCACCCTCCGCAACCTCGAGGTCTTCCAGAGTGCGGCGGGCCGTGAGGGCGTATCTCTCGTGGACACCCTCGACAAGTGCTCTACCCCTATGGGCGCACGATTGCTGCGTTCCTGGCTGGCTATGCCCATAATGGACATAAAAGAACTCAATGCCCGCTACGATATTGTCCAGTTCTTCGCTGAAAATCAGGAAGTTCTGTGCGAGGTCCAGACCGACCTTGGAAAGATGGGGGACTTGGAGCGCATCCTCGGCCGTATCGCCACAGGGAAGGCCGTCCCGAGGGAGATTGTCCAGCTGAGCCGCGGCCTCGGCCTGATGGGGCCCATACGCGAGCGCTGCCAGGACAAGGGCTGCCAGGCGCTTGACAAACTGCTGAAAGGCCTTGTCGGCTGCGAGAAACTGCTGAAAAAGATAGGGGCCACCCTCGCCGAAGAGCCCGCCCAGATGATAGGCAAGGGGCCGGTTATCGCGAGCGGAGTGGATCCGGAACTGGACGAACTCCGCGCCCTCTCCGGCAGCGGCCGGGATTACCTCCTGCAGATGCAGCAGCGGGAGATTGAAAGGACGGGGATTTCCTCGCTCAAGATAGCCTACAACAATGTTTTCGGCTATTATATCGAGGTCCGGAATACCTACAGGGACCAGGTCCCTCCCGAATGGATACGCAAGCAGACCCTCGTCAACGCCGAGCGTTATATCACCGAAGAGCTGAAGGAGTACGAGGAGAAAATCGTCACTGCGGAAAGCCGGATCTATGAAATAGAAAGCCGCCTGTATGCGGAACTCATCCGCTTCATCCAGGGCTATATAGCTGATATCCAGCGCAACAGCCGCATACTTGCGAAGCTGGATGTGCTCGCCGGCTATGCCGAGCAGGCAGTCGAACGGAACTACTGCCGCCCCCGGATGGACGATTCGCTGGAACTGGACATCAAGGACGGCCGGCATCCCGTCATCGAGACGCTTATGTCTCCCGGCGAAGAGTACGTCCCGAATGATGTCTATCTGGACTCCAAGTCGCAGCAGATCATAATCTTGACTGGTCCGAATATGGCCGGTAAGTCGGCCTTGCTCAGGCAGACCGCACTGATTGTCCTGATGTCCCAGACCGGCTCCTTCGTCCCGGCCAGGGAGGCCCGCATCGGCGTTTTCGACAAGCTTTTCACCCGCGTCGGCGCGACCGACAATATCTCCCGCGGCGAGTCGACCTTTATGGTCGAGATGCTAGAGACGGCGATGATACTGCACAATCTGAGCGCCCGCTCCCTGGTCCTTCTGGACGAGATCGGCCGCGGTACATCGACCTACGACGGTATGTCCATAGCCCGCGGAATAGTAGAGTATATCCACGAGAGCGGCAAGGGCGCGAAAACCCTTTTTGCGACCCATTATCACGAACTCAACGACCTGGAAGGCATTTTCCCGAGAGTAAAGAACTTCCACGTGACGGTCAAGGAAGTGGGCCGCGAAGTGATTTTCCTCCGCAAGATCAAGGAAGGCGGCTCCGCCCACAGCTTCGGTATCCACGTCGCCCGTATGGCCGGTATGCCTGCACCCGTGCTGGAGAGTGCCGAACGGACGCTGAAGGTTCTGGAGAACAGCCAGACCCTGGAAAGGATCGGCGCCCTCACGCCCGTCAAGCCGCATAACACCAAGGAAGGCCGGGTCGAAAAAGACGGCAGCATCCAGCTGTCAATGTTCCAGCTGGACGACCCCCTGCTGGAGTCGTTAAGAGATCGCCTCAAAGCCGTCGACCTCAACAACCTCACCCCCCTCCAGGCCTTCGACCTCCTGAGGGCTATGAAGGAGGAACTGGGGATATGAAACGTGTCCTGAACATACTGATTCCCGGAGTTCTCAGCTTGATTATATCGTGGCTGTTCGTGCTTGTTCCGTTTTCCTTGTCGCTTTTCAATACTTCTCAAAGTATTAAAGAGCAGTATGATTTAATGGATGCGTTCTTGGTAATAAAGAACTCCGGCAAGAATTATTCTGCAAGGGCTACCGATGATATCAATATAGCGATAGTGGATATTTCCCGCGTTTTTGACAGAGACAGCATCGCCGATGTCCTTGAAACCATTCTGGCGCAGGACCCGCTTGTCCTTGGCTTCGATGTTTCCTTGTCTGAGAATTATTACACAGCCACGGAGGAGAGGCTCAGCAGCATTCTTAAAAACAATCCGAAAGTAGTTTTTCCCTGTCGGCTGCTTGATGAAGAAAAGCCCAACAGTACCTCTTTTTTAAATGTTTCGCGGCAGTTCTTCCTAGAATTTGAAGAGTTTCCTTATTTCAATGAATCTGCTGCAAATGTGGATATGGAGGGAATGGGCAAAATGGTCAGAAAATACACTCCTCATTTATACCTGCGGGGGAAAAAAGTTGAAACCTTTCCCATCAGAATTCTTCATCAGCTTGATTCTCTGAAATATCTTGAAGCAATCGGTAAGGGCGATAATCCAAGATATATCAATTTTAGAAAGGCTTCCTTCATTCCTGTCCTCGGCTACGGCGATGTATTCAGGGATAACCTTGATCTTTTGAAAGGGAGGATTGTCTTGGTAGGAGATCTTGCTGACGAAGCGGATCGTTTCAATACTCCGATAGATTCCAGATTAAGCGGCGTGGCCCTTCATGCCGCCACGCTGGACACTATCTTCAATGGCCATACGATAAAGGAAATACCTCGATGGTTAAGCGTGCTGATTGCTTTTATCGTATCTTGTCTGACAATTATGTTTTTCCGCCAGATAAAGCGGAAGACATCGTGGAGTGGAATTTGGATTCCGCTTGTCCAAACTTTGTTAATCTTTATCTTTATCTGTCTGTCATATTGCTTATTTGCCGGACTGTGCATATATATTCAGCCAATATATATCCTGCTGGCCATCGGCTTCGTAGAAGTCTCGGACACCTTGTATGATAAGCTGTTATCAATTAAAGTAAAGCGCTGATTATGAACAGGACCATCACTGCTTTTGTTATTGCGACGGTATTTACCCTCTGTGCAAATGCCCAGGACCGTTTGCAGATTGTGTTTATGAATAAAGAAGCAAGGACATTCGTCCGGACAGGAAATGACTGGATTCTTGCCAGGATGGACACCCCGATCAATGCTTCTACGGTTTTCAAGAATTACTCAGATCCGCCGTCCAGAGTTGTAATCAGGGATTGGGGAAGGAGTATGCAGTATGAAATCCGTCTTGACCAGCAGGAGTGTGCGATGTCCGAGGTCCTCTCTTCAATCGGGAATGAAAGGAACGGCCTTCCGCTACGTTTCGTTGCAAGGAAGATTGAGGAGTCCCATTCCATCCATTATTCCCGTTCTGCTGCGGCAATAGTACAAAGAGGGACAAACAGTGAAACGCAGCACGGCTACGCCCGGGATGTCCTTGCAGGGCTTATTTCCGGAGATGGCCGCTTCCATATCGACAGTCTGGCATATCTGCCTGTATCATATCCTGCCGGTCTTGTGGTGCAGGATGACGGAAGTCTTGTTATGACAAACTATTCCGACAAAGAGTTGTATTTTACTCCGCTGCTGACCGATGTCGCAGATGATGGGAAAAGGAGCGTAAAGCCGCTTTGCCCAGATGATTTCTTTGTAATCCTGCCGTATTCTGAACAGCAAGTTTCACCGCAGAACAAGGACTACGCCGGCAAAACCATAATCCTTTTCGCAACAGAACAATTCGTCGATCCGTATATCCTGGGAGTCCGGCTCGGAAAGGCGGAAAACAAAAAGATTGAGAGAAAGACTCCGAGGGGCTCAGGAGTTGTCGTGCTGAATCAGTAATTATTGATTATCTCAACAATCGACGAACCCATAAGTTTCTCGTTGGTAGCCATTTTATTTAGAGTTGAAGGAAGCTCGTTTGCGAAATAGTCGTGGATAAACTTGCCGGTCTCGCTTGTCTTTCCGCCTGTGGATTCTTTCACGCTCATATAAACCTCGAATTCTCCCTTGCTCCAGCACTGTTTATATTCGTCTCCACTTACGATTGCTCCGTAGGACCTTGGGATGAAGAAGCACGAACCAGAAATAAGGTCTTTTGCCTCTTCGGCAGAATACTCGACAACAGGATTGTTTTTGTCATACTTAAGCGAGGACAGGCAAATATTGAACTGCCCCATTTCCTGGTCTTTATGAATGGTCATATTGTCATCCATCCAGCTAGCTTTTATTACAATGCTGATTTGAATGGAAATGCGTTTCTTGCGGGTATATTTTGCCTTCACTTTTGACAGGTCGACAGCAATGGTATCTATCTGGAGTCCGAAACGCCTGGTAGTAATATAATCCCCAAGCTTTTCTTCCGGCATACTGCATTTTATATAGACGGCCTGCTGCAAGCTGCCGTCACTGCCGATTTCATCGCGCTCAAGCCTTATTCCGTGGAAATGCAGACCGGTAGGATCTAATGGTCCTAAAAAGGATGTCTCCCGATAGAAACAGTCGTTGCTGCAAGGGGCAGTCCATTCAATGGCTTTTCGTTCATCTGCCTTGTCGATTATTTGAAACAAGGCTTTTGTCCCAAGATTAGTGACAAGATTAAGCCCCATAGCAACAAGGCCGCGGGAGTCACTTCCCCTGACCATTTCCCTCTGGGTCCTTTCCATCTTTTCCGGCAAGTTTTCATTCCGGTCTATACTAACAATGATTTGTTCTTTGTTTTGGGCCGAAAGCGTTGTCGCAACAAATAGTGAAATGAGAATAAGCAGGGTAGTTTTTTTCATATTGTTAAGTTTTTATCTGTCTGTGCCGCCGAGAAGGATGGAGACTCCTATGGAGAAGCACCACAACGTTCTGTCTACTTCAAACTGGTAACCCTTATAATATTCCAGAGCGTTGGCTGACAATATAGGAGTAAAAATGCATTTGGCCCCGGTTCTCAATTGAATTCGTCCATCATCCCATAGCCACAAAGGCGATGGCCATAAGAATTCAAGAGAAATGCCGTGCAAATTTTTGTTTAAACAGTCTTTATTAAAGCCGACAAGGAGGCGGTTGTTCCCGTCAAATCTGGCAGAGGTAAGTAATTCATAGCAGTAACCAAGCCTGAAACTTACGGGGCTGATTCTTCCCAAAGCAAGCCGCCCTTCTACAAAAGGGTTAAGCCCAATATATTCAGGCCGGAAAGAAACATCCTTATTCGAAAGGTAATCTGTTGTGGAAAAAGTCTTCCAACTATATCCCGCCTCCATACCTAGATAAAAGCCCAAACTCCCCCAATGGTCCCCTAATTCATAAGCTAGATAATTAATGGTTGCACTTACCCGCCAATCTAATGAGGAGAAACTATCTTTACCATTGGAAACAGACTTCACGTCAGTCATTCCTGCTTCTCTTGCTGCGGAAATGAACAGATTGTATCTGGGAAGAGTCACCAGACGGGTCTGCAGACTCTCGATCTTGGGAGATAAACAGGAATCTTCCTTAGCGAGAATCAATCCGGACAAAAGTAGGCTTACGAGCATCATAACAAACGCAAATATATGAATTTACGAAGAAAAAGCATACTTTTGTGTGACGAAAAAAATATGCGGCAAAAGCGCGTCATATTGCTGTTGTTCAATCTAGTCTTTCTCGCTTGGGGCCTGCACGGCCAGACGGAGCGGAAATTCTTTGTTTCATCTGCTGTGTCCACGCGGGAACGGGCTGCGATCTATTTCATGGCAGCACAGCAAGAGATGTCTGTCAAAGATGCTGAGAGTTTTTATTTGAGGGCTTATGAGGAGTATAAAAGGGCCCTTCAGGAAGATAGTCCGGCTCAAGCGAGAACGTTTATTTATCTCAGACTTGCAGAGTGCAGCCAAAAGCTGAATCTTCCGGTGGAACAGGCCGATTATCTGAACAAAGCGCTTGAAACGTCAGAAGAGTTGTTGGAATCGGAGAGCAAAATATATACCCTTGCTGTGCTTTCCGTTGCAAGCCAATGTGTTGAGGCTCATGACTATTCCCAGGCTTACACGCTTTTGAAAAAAGTGCGGGAAAATGCCCGCAAGGATAATATTTCGGAATGCTTGTGGCTCGCAGTAATGTCCCAGATAGAATTCGATTCCGGCAGATTCCGCCGGGCTGTAAATCTTCGCCGGAGAGTTGTTCGGAAGAGCGAGTCGGCTTACAAACAGAATAATACGGCCGAGACGCAAAAGCTATACGTCGATGCTTTGCAGGATATGGCTTCACTTGGAGGAAACTATGCTGCTTGCTACTATAAGAAAGCATATGATGAGTATGTCCGGGTCGTATACAGTGAATTAAACAAGAAGACAGAAGTGTCTCGCAGCAGATATTGGGGCGGGATATCGTCTTTCTTTAACGAAGTATTCGACAGGGCGGCAGAAATGCCGGCACAGGCCTACGATGCAGCCTTGCTTACAAAGGGACTGCTCCTCAACAGTTCGATTGATTTTCAGAATTATGTAGCAAACAGCGGTGACTCTACGGCTGTCCGGCTTCAGAAAGAGAGGAATCTCTTGATCCAGGAAGGGGCCCCGGTAGCGGTCGTAGACTCGCTTGACAATCTGATCATTGCGCGTTTCAACGGCGCGGATAATCCTTTTAAGGAAGAGTCCATAATTCATTGGCGGGATGTTCGCAGGGAACTGAACGAGGATGATTTGGCGATAGAATTCTATACTTCCGGTGAAGGAAAATACGGGGCTCTGCTTTTAAAAAAGGATTGGCGTGGTCCGCTCAATGTGGAGGTGGAACCCGATCTGACGGTATGGAACAGGCATCTCAGACGTTATTTCCCGAAAACGGAAAAAGGCAGAGTGTTTTTCTCTCCGGCAGGAGCTCTCAATCTAAGGGCAATCGAATATCTTCCGTGCGAAATCCGGGGACTTGAATCTAAATGCATGGCTGAGGTCTATCGGATGTACCGCTTATCTTCGACCAGGGAGCTTGTTCTTCAAAGAAAGGAGAAGGAAAGAAAGGGGATTGTGATAATGGGCGGGAGTGATTATTCTGCCGATTATGACAAGATATTGAAGGTTTCCGACAGTTTAAATACGAGTCGCAGGATTGACAGGGAGTACGAGGCGGTTATGGATAATTTACATGGGCATAATCCGGAACATTTGCCATGGTCTGCCAGGGAGGCGCATACAGTGGACAGCCTGATGTCCTCTTATGGCTACAATGTTGACCTTTTCACCGGGAAGTACGCATCGGAAGAGGCTGTCTCCGGATATGCGGGGAAGGGCGGATTGCTCCATGTCGCAACCCACGGATATTATGTTTCCGCCGATGAGACTCAGGAAAAGAATTATTATGTCCGTTTGTATGAACTGAACCCGGAATTGATGCTTGATCCTCTTTCCAGGAGCGGTTTGCAGTTTGCCGGGGCAGAACACGTATGGGACGATGATGAAGACAGTGTTACTCCTGGACATAATGACGGGATACTTACGGCAAGGGAGATTGCCTTGATGGATTTGAGCAAGGTTGAAATGGTAGTTCTCTCCTCTTGCGAGAGCGGTCAGGGAGATCTTTCGGGAGACGGAGTCTATGGCCTTCCGCGTGCGTTTAAGAAGGCTGGCGCAGGAACGATACTGATGAGTTTGAATCCAATTTATGAGGGGAACTATTTACCTTTTCTGATGAATCGTTTCTATCAGAACCAGCTTCTTGGTAAAGACCGCCAGACGGCATTTCTCGAAGCTATACAGGCCATTCGTGCGAAGCCGGAATGGAATATTCCTGAAATATGGCAGGCCTTTATTTTATTGGATGCTCTGCCGGGAGATTAATCGTCATCCTCCGTGATGAGACTCTTGTAATAAATGCGTTTTACGGCCCTGACGCGGTATTCCTTTTCTTTTTGCCAGGCAGTTTTATGTGTTGGAAATAATAGGTCTGTCGTCATTGGAATTGCCCTTGACACGGGGTCATAATCGTAAGCGTTCTGGGCGCTTTCATCGGCGAAATGGAAATAATCCTCAATGTCTTCATTACAGGTCCAATAATAAGCCTCATCTGACAGGAGAGTCATTCCATTCTTTGCCAAAGACTCATTTAATTTTTCCAGGTTGCTGAATATATAGGAGAGAAAAGAAACATTAGGAAGGATCCAACTTGAAGCGTGGATACTCTTGCTATCTTTGTTTTTGTTATGGCACCACCCAAAAGCAGGGAACTTCTCAAAGCCGAGAAGTTCTACTGTTTGATTGATTTCTATGGCAAAGGCATAGCTATCTGCGAAATCAATATTCGCATAATCATTGAATTGAACCACATTCTTGTTCTCCGGACCCCAAGCAGCAAGAGTTTCGTCCGCAGATAACACGAGTACAATTCCATAATTATCCTGATTGTACTTGAAAGCGACAATTCCTTCATTTCCATTATCGTCAACGTACCTGTCGTACAGCTGATAATCGTCAAAGCCCATGGAATCGTTAGCCAGGCGTTCTTGTGAACATCCGGCAAGGACAAGAAGCAGGAATATTAATTTTATGGCTTTCATAAATCCTCAATTTGTATATTCCCGCTTATGGCATCCGCCCTTATTATGAAACTACTGTATCGTGACAGGTCTATCAGGGCAGACTTGCTTCCGGCCGCCTTGCTTTCCATTTTGAACTCTGTATATGTCGTTCCGTCCGAGACATAGAATACCCAGCCGCCGGGTTCGAAAGACGTACATTTGTCTTTTCTGGTGGCGGCATATGGATTGAAGGGAGCAAAACGGAATGCCGAGCTGAAAGACCATGACACAGCTTCGGTTTTATCATAATTTTCAATAACGACTCTCCCGGCTTTTCCCAATGAAGACAGATTTACCAACAAGGGCTTGTCTTCCGGATAGACATCTGACAAGAAATAACCAAGCACATCACATGCTGAAGGAGAATCACTGATTCTTTCGAGGTGAAAATCCGATCTTTTTTCGGGATGGATATGGTACCAGCGCTGTTTGCCGTAATCTTCACTGATTATTTGTCTATAGTCGAAGAAAACGGCTACTGTGTATTTTCGCCCGCGTTCCAATTGCCGGATTTTCAGACTCGCTTCAGTTTCTGTCTTGCCGGGTAATACCTCAACTTTACCGACAAGGCTATCTTTTTCTGTATCATAGCAATACAGAGTGAGCCTTGCTTCAAATCCATCTGTCCCGGCTTCGGACGGAATCAAATCCGCGAACTCCGCCTGTATCTCAATTGGGCCGAGATTCGAACTGTCCGGCGTGAAATTCGGAACACAGGCCAATGATACAAGCCCAAGCAATATGCAGCGACAGACTTTCATCTTTCGAAGTAATACACCAGGGACAGGGAATAGCGAAATCTTTCATCAATAACCGGCCTGACAAGGTCATAATTGAAATACGGTGATTCGTAAATCATCTGTTGTTTGTAGGCCGGGGTAATGTCATATACTGCACCGAGACGGATTTCCAATTCTTGATATTTCCACCCTGTCTCGAAAAAGCATATCGGATGAAAGCAGCAGGGCTCTTCTATCTTGTTGAGTCTCATATAGGAATAATCAGTGTTTTTGGGAAGAGCAGCCTGAAAACCGGCACCGATATCTGAAAACAGGCCCATCAAGCCGTAGTTAATGCGGCCGGCAATGCAAAGATTGAACTTCCCTGTAGCAAACCACTTGTCCGTCTGTTTGGGCAAAAAGGTATTCCAAGAAGATAATCCGGCCGTTACCACTCCGTTAATCAAACGGTGATCCCCTCCGACTTTCATTTGTAGGAAAAGGCCAATGTCGTTATTTCTTCTGAATGCACCGTATGCTCCGACGCCAAAGTTCCAGCGCTCCCGGGCATTAAGGTAACGTCTTTTTGCCTTTTTTTCTCTCGACCACTCTGCTTTTTTATCTTGAATGAGTTTTCTTGTATGCTCGGAGCGGGCGTATGATAATGCTTTTTCGAAATCTTTTTCTTCGGATGTGAGATTTAGTCCTTCAGCGAGATAAAGACATATCTGACACGAAATGGAATCAGCCTCCGGGGCGTCCGGATGCTCTTCCAGGAAGGCCATATACGCTCCGATATTGCCTTGTATGTCAGCGCTCTTTTGCTTGTTTTGTGCAGGCGAGGGAAGGACGCCGGCTGTCAAAACCGCCAAGAGGACGAAACATCTTTTTCTCATTAGCTTTTCCTTCAAGTCTTTCCATTGTCATTGGGAAGTGAGGGACTTCGTCCGGATCGGACCAATGGAAATAATGATAATTATCACCCTTGGGATACCCGATGAATTGCATCGTGGACAAGTAATAGTCTTCACCGTCTGAAAAATCCGTCGTACACGGCGAAATACTCGCCTTATTCTCATCAATTAGTTTGGCCTCAGCCAGATAACCGCCTTTCCCGAAGGTGTAATAAGCCTTATCCAAACGATCATAGTACAATCCTGAAAAGGCAATATCCATCAACACGTTGTTATCATCTATATGGTCTGGCATAGTCACAGATGCAAGGAATTTTAAATCCCCCGTTCCCGGATCAAAACGTATAGGGAACTCGTCGGCGAAATTCTCCCAGCCATAAGCTATGTATTCATAATTGATATTACCTTGCTCGATCCAAAGATTAAACCTCACTTTATCATCGCCGACAGACCACTTCCCAAGCCATTTGTCATAAGACTCCAGCGCTCCGCCATAATCTACATGAATTGGAGCGCTCTTATAATATTTCCCGCTTAAGTTGTATGAAACGCCTTCAGTCCCGACAACAATTAAGAACCACTCTGTTTGCTCTACCGGCCCAAAATTGGCCACAGGACCATAATCAAGTAGGAAATAATCATTGTCCACGACGCTCTCCAACCAATACTTCAGGTCGTTATTGTACTCAAACGCTATGCTCATAAGAAGGGAGGCGGCAATAGTTTCACCCTCGGGAACACTAATGGAAAACGCTACACCAGCTACGTCTTTTCCTTCTTCTTTTTGCATGCCTACGTAACTAATCTCCCAGTCGGTAGCAGGCACCGGATCCCAATCCGTCCTTGCTTTTTCCATCTCATAATTGAAAAAATGCCCATTCCCGGGTTCGTATGCTGCAATAACCCGGTATCGCCACCCGGGCTGCAGACCGTCAATAGTAACAGTCTTTGAACCAATATGCATTTGTCCCGAATAGTCTTTTCCGGAATACTCCTTCGTAATCAGTGACTGAATATCATCAGTGCCAAAGTCCGAGGACGCAAAGATAAACCAAGGTCTGTCAGCGTCGCTCTCAACTTTAACATCCAGAGAGGTTTTGCTCCTGCCGGTAACTGTCACATTAATATTGTAACTGGTTCCCGTCTCAAAATCAAGTCTTGCAGCGAGTTTGTCATTGAAAACATTCCCGTCGCTGCCTGTCAGCACCGCCGCAACGACGTAACGGCTGTCAACAATCAGTCCGTCAAAGCTGACTATCCGTTTGTTCCCTTTCAGTCGTTTCGCCCCGGCAGACAGGTCTTCTTTTGCGAGATGAATTAATTCCGCGTCAGAATAATCCTTACCCTTTTCTCTCAGGCAGACAAGATAATACTCTACGGAGGCGTCACCGTCGTGCTCAACCAAAACATTCGCAATGGTCGTCGCTTCTGAGGAGAGGCTCAGATTGAAAACCGAAGGATACTGTATTGTCTCTTGCTTTTTGCAGGCAAAGAGCAAGAGACACAGGATGAGAAATATGGCGGATTTTCTTGGCATCACTTGCAAATGTAAACACTTTTATAAAAATAAACTATATTTGTCTATATGAAACTAGCTCTATCACTTTGTTTTACGCTGCTTTCTCTATTCTTTCTGCCACTCCGGGCCCAGACCGATAGTCTCAGGCAGTCTCTTCTTCTGAACGAACGCGGAAAGCAGTTTATGGACGAGGGGGATTTCGCTGAGGCGTGTCAGTCTTACCGGGAGGCCTTAAAGCTCTATCCCTCCCGGTCTGATAATACTGGACGCATTGTCCTGCTTCATAATCTTGCCGATGCGCTTGTTTCCTTGGGTCATATTTCCGAAGCGCTTCATGTTACGGACCAGGCAGGAGAAATCCCGGCAAACGGGATACTCGGTTTGGAACTTCTGAACCTGAGGGGGAACCTCCTTACAGCCAGTGGCCGCCAAAAAGAAGCTATGGACTTATGGAAAAGCTTCCCGAGGTCGGTACGGACTTCTCCTCTATTCCCTGTATATGCGATAAACGCAGGAGGGACCGCTTTGGATTCCAATGATCCATACTGGGGAAAATCCATATTGACAGATGCCATTGATGCCGCTGACAACGCCCGGGACTCCCTTTCAATATACCGTCTTCTTGCCAGGGCAATGTTCGATACCCAGAACCATCCCGGTATGGAAAAGATGCTTCGGAAAGCCCATTTCATCGCCGACAGGGTCTACTCTCCCGGCGATTATGACTATTTGCTCCTTTTGAAAGAAGAAGCCGGTATCCTCGAAAGACAGAGGGAATACCGGCTGGCTGCGGAGAAATACGAAAATGTCGCCGAAGGCTTTTTGCGACTTATTGGAGAAACCCACCCCGCGTATGCTTCTGCCGTCTATGGGAAAGCCCGTTGCCTTCTGGGTAACGGGGAGAATGACAAGGCGGTAGCCTGCTATCTGAAATATGTCGATTCAAAAAGGAAATACCTGAAAGAGGAAATAACTAAATTGCAAGCTGATGATCTGCGCGCTTTCTGGATCAATAACAGGGAAGGCGTAGTCGATGCCCCGTTATTCGCACTGGTCTCTGATGATAATAGCCTCGGGAAAATATTCGATGTGGTTTTACTGTCAAAAAGTTTCTCTTTCGACTGCCTTCGGGAAGTATCTGTGGATCCATCTTGGAAAAGGACAGCCTCAACCCTGCCTCGTAATTCCGTTGCGGTGGAATTCGCAGATTACACGGATCTTGACGGGAAAAGCAATACCTGCGCTTTTGTCTACAGAAAAGGAGACAAGTTTCCGCGTGTCGTTTCTCTGCCGGGACTCAGGAACTATTATTTTGACAAATACGACAAAACTTGCAAGAGCTGTCAGGCTCTGTACCAGGCAGTATGGGCTCCGCTTTTATTAGAAGAGAGCGACGAGGTCTTCTTCTCCCCCTCTTCTTCGCTGTCCGGAATTCCCCTGGAATATGCAATGGACAACAACGGGACCCTTTTCGCGGAGCAGCATAGAAGAGTTATCCGTATGATTACTACCAGGGACTGCAATGGCCGTGAAGGGAAGGAGAAATACAGCGAAGCGGTCATTTGGGGAGAGATGAAATATAAATCGGAAAATGACAGAGGGGCTTATGTGGCTTGGAAGGATCTATCCTGGTCGGCTTATGAACTGGATGGTATCAAGGATGAGGTAAGATCCTTGCCTCTTACGTTGTATCGTGGCGATGATGCTACGGAAGCCTCATTCCGCAATCACGTTTTCACTCCGGGCGGCAGGGCGATAATGTATGTTTCAACCCACGGAATGTATATGTCCCCGGCGGAGGCTGCTGCAAAAGTATATTACAAAAAAGCATATAATATGCGCTCTCTGGAGGACAATCCTCTATTGCGCTCTTTCATCGTTTTTTCTGGGGCAAGGCTGGCCTGGGATTCGAATGAAATACTTGACTCCAAGGAAGATAATACCCTGACTGCCCAGGAAATCTCTGAAATGGACCTGAAAGGAGTTTCTCTTGCCATTCTGGCGGCCTGCGAGACGGGCAGGGCAGATTCAGACCCGGAGTTGTTCGGCTTCCCGAGAGCATTCAAGCTTGCCGGTGTAAAAGAATGCATTGTCAGTTTGTGGAGCGTAGACGATGCCGCAACCGCGAAGATGATGATTCTGCTTATGAAATACATCGGCGACGGAGATTCGGCGGAGGAGGCTTTGATTAAAGCTGTCCAATCAATTAAAAAAACTCCTGAATATTCGGCGCCTGAATTCTGGGCTCCCTTTGTGATTATCCATTGATTTTGCAAAAATCGCGGAAAGGTGTATATTTACCCTTGTGAAAAATCGCGGAAAGGTGTATATTTGCCCTTGTGAAAAATCGCGGAAAGGTGTATAAACCACCTTCCGAAAACTTTAGGATTCGTGATTATGCGAAGAAAGATATACGAAAAACTGCTCCAGTGGAAGCGAGAGAAAAACGGCACTACAGCCCTTATGATTGAGGGTGCGCGTCGTGTCGGCAAGAGTTACATTGCAAAAGAATTTGCCCGTAACGAATATGACTCATTCATCCTTATCGATTTCAGCCGGGCTCCGCAACGTGTAAAGGACTGGTTTGAGGAGTACTTGGAGGATGTAGGCACGCTCCTGCAGAACATTCAGCTCCACTACAAGAAGCAGCTCACGCCCCGCAAATCACTGATTATCTTCGATGAAGTTCAGAAATGTCCCAAGGCTCGCGAGGCCATCAAATCGCTCGTTGAAGACGGCCGCTTCGACTATTTGGAGACCGGCTCGCTCATATCCATCAAGAAAAACGTGGAGAACATTGTGATTCCATCTGAGGAAGACGGCATCGATATGTATCCGATGGACTTTGAGGAGTTCCTCTGGGCCATGGGGAACGAAGTCCTGATGCCTTATATCCGGCAGCAGTTCGAGAAACGAAAACCGATGGGTGACTTCCATCGGGAGGCGCTGCACTATTTCCGTCAATACCTCATCGTCGGAGGTATGCCTCAAGCCGTGGCTGAATACGCTGCATCCCGCGATTTTACTAAGGTAGATGCCGTCAAACGACAGATTCTGCGCCTTTACAAAAACGACATCAAGAAATACGCAGGCGGCCTTACGGCCCGTGTCAGCGCCATCTATGACGCCATTCCCGGGCAGCTCCAGAAAAAAGAAAAACAGTTCACACTTTCCGCTCTCAAGGACGAAGCCCGTATGCGCGAATACGACAGCGCCTTCTTTTGGCTGGACGATGCCAAGTTGGTGAATGTCAGTTATAACACAACGGCGCCTAACATCGGTCTCCAGCTCAATGAAGACCGCACAACGCTCAAGTGCTACTTCTGCGACACCGGCCTGCTCATATCCCTGGCATTCAGCGCACGAGGCATTGTCACCAATGAAATCTACCAGAAACTTATGTTTGACAAGCTGGAAATCGACGAAGGAATGCTGGTGGAAAACATTGTTGCCCAGATGTTAAAGACCGCCGGCAGTAAACTCTTCTTCTACAACAGCTATGACAAGGATGAAGCGGAGAACCGTATGCAGATAGACTTTCTCATTCAAAAGGAGATTGTCACCTCCCGGCATAATATTTCGCCCATAGAGGTAAAAAGCAGCACCAACTATACGCTAACCTCCATCAAAAAGTGTATCAGGAAGTTCGGCCCATATCTTTCCACACCCTATGTCCTCCACACCAATGATGTAGAGCAAAAAGATGGATTGACCTATCTTCCTTTGTATATGACACCGCTGCTATAGCCTCTCCTTGCAAAAGCTGTTCAGCCGCAAGGTTTTGAGAAATAGCGGAAAAACGCTATATTCGCATAATTAACAGCTTGTCGAAAAAGATATAAAGACAGAAATATGAAACGACTTATCACTTTTATCGCAGCTTTGGGTATCCTTGTCCCCGCGATGGCGGACGAGGGAATGTGGCTGCTGCCGCTTCTCAAGCAGATGAACGGCAAGGACCTTTGGGCCGCGGGCTGCAAGCTCACTCCAGATGAAATCTACAACATCAACAAGACCTCCCTCAAGGACGCTATAGTCCAGTTCGGAGGGGGCTGCACCGGGGAAATCATCTCCGACGAGGGCCTGCTCGTTACGAACCATCACTGCGGCTATGGCTCCATCCAGGGCCTCTCCACCCCGGAGCACAACTACTTGATGGACGGCTACTGGGCAATGACGCGTGACGAGGAAATCCCCGTTCCCGGCCTCACGGTCAAGTTCCTGCAGTCGATGAAAGACGTTACGGACGCGGTCTTCAAGAATGGAGTCAAAAAGGAAGATCTCGTCAAGCAGGCCGAGCAGGCGAATCCCGGCTGCACTGCCATAGTCAGCGGCTTTTACAACGAAAATGTACAGTATCTGATTATCTATAAGATATATAAGGACGTGCGTTTTGTCGGTGCTCCGCCGGCCTCGATGGGCAAGTTCGGCGGCGAGACGGATAACTGGATGTGGCCCCGCCATACCTGCGACTTCTCTATGTTCCGTGTCTATGCCGGAGCGGACAACGAGCCCGCCGAATACAGCCCGTCAAACAAGCCTCTGAAACCCGCCAATCACCTGAAAATATCCCTCAAGGGTGTCCAGGAGGGGGATTTCACTATGATTATGGGCTATCCCGGTCGCACCCAGCGTTTCCAGACCGCCGCCCAGCTGGAACAGATGATCGCCCTCAACCGTATCCGCATCGACGCCCGCACTCTCCGTCAGGGACTGATGTGGGAGGCGATGTGCGCCGACCCGGAGGTGCAGCTCAAATATGCCAGCAAATATGCAGGCAGCGCCAATGGCTGGAAGAAATGGCAGGGAGAGGAGAAGGCCTTCAAGGACTTGGACATCATAGGCCGTGAACTGAAGAAGGAGGCCGATTTTATGGCCTGGGTAGGCAAGAAAAAGGCCCGCCAGGAGGCATATGGGGACGCACTTTCCACTATCGAGGACGTGGTCAGGAAGACCGCTGCAGCCGAGAAGGCCGCGACTCTGATGATCGAAGTCCCGTTGAGGATTGAACTTGTCGGCCTTGCCGGAGGCTTCCAGCATCTGCAGGCCAGGGATTCCGCCAAGGCCCTTGAGACAATCAAGGGCGAGTATCGGGATTATTCGGTCGAGCTCGACAAGAAAGAGGCCGTGGCCCTGCTCAAATATTATAAGGAAAAGGCTGCGCCGGAGGATCTTCTCGGCGGTCTCGGCGAGGGTTTCGAGGACCTCGGGACTATGGACATAGAGGCCTATGTGGACTGGCTTTTCGCCAATTCGGCCTTTACTTCCTATGAAAAACTTGAGGCTGCGGCCGGGAATGCCGAGGCTATCCAGAAGGATCCCGCGACGGTGCTCTACGGGGCTATTTTAGGGAAACTTATGGCCCATAGTATGTCAGTTCGCGGGGAAAAGGATCGTTTCCAGGACGCCGCCAAGGCTTTCGCGGCGGGACTTCTCGAGTGGCAGAAGGGTAAGGCATCCTATCCTGACGCCAATTCCACTATGCGTCTGACCTATGGCCACGTCGGCGGCTACAGCCCCAAGGACGGCCTGAACTTCAGTTACTTCACCACCCAGAAAGGTATTCTCGAAAAAGAGAATCCTTCTGACCCTGAGTTCATAGTTCCGGAGAAAGTGAAGAAACTGATCGTGGAGGGAGATTTCGGCAAGTATGCCGATGCGGACGGCACGCTCCACACCTGCTTCCTCTCGAACAACGACATCACGGGCGGCAATTCCGGCTCTCCCATAATGAATGCAAAAGGTGAACTCATCGGCCTGGCCTTCGACGGCAACTGGGAGTCGATGTCTTCCGACGTAATGTTCGAACCGGCGCTCCAGAGGTGCATCAACGTTGACATCCGCTATGTCCTCTGGATGGTGGACCGCGTCGGCGGGGCAGGTCGTCTCGTGAAGGAAATGGACATTGTAAAGTAATTTGTAAATGACTGAAAGAGAAGTATTTGATTGGCTGAAAGAGGTCCGGCATCCGGGTCAGGACGATAAGGATATCGTCTCTCTCGGACTGGTGGACGAAGTGGCGGCGGAGGGGAACAAGATTGTCGTGACCCTCAGTTTTCCGCGCCGGCCGGATGCTCTCAAGAACTATATCATCGGTGCAGTCAGGGCTGCGATCTACCGTAACGCTCCCGGCGGGACTGACATCGAAATCAAGACCGTCGAACGCAAGGCGGCCCCGAAGGAGCCCGAACTCACCCTTGACGCCGTCAAGGAGGTCGGACACATCGTCGGGGTGGCTTCGGGCAAGGGCGGCGTCGGGAAAAGCACCGTCGCCGTGAACCTTGCCATAGCCCTGGCGCGTCTCGGCTACCGCGTGGGTCTTGCCGACGCCGACGTGTATGGACCTTCCGTGCCCATAATGACCGGCACGGAGGACTATACTCCCGATATGATAAAGGAGGGCGGTCGGGATATGATGGTCCCGGCGGAGAAATTCGGGGTCAAATGGATGTCCATAGGCTATTTCTCCCCTCCCGGCCAGGCCCTCATCTGGCGTGGTCCTATGGCTTGCAGCGCCCTGAAACAGATGATCCTGCAGGTAAGCTGGGGGCCGCTGGACTTCCTTCTGGTGGATATGCCCCCGGGAACAGGCGACATCCATATCTCGCTTGTCAGCGACATCCCTATGGAGGGCGCGGTGATTGTGACGACCCCTCAGCAGGTCGCCCTGGCCGACGTCGAGAAGGGAGTCAATATGTTCCGGAATCCCAATGTGAACCGCAAGATTTTCGGCGTCGTCGAAAATATGGCCTGGTTCACTCCCGAGGCCCATCCGGAGGAGAAATACTACCTCTTCGGCAAGGACGGCGGCAGCAGGATGGCCAAGGCCCTCGATATCCCGCTGCTCGGACAGATCCCTCTTGTCCAGTCCATCCGCGAAGCGGGCGACAGCGGCTCGCCTCTCGCCCTGGGCACTCGGGCGGACGCTATGGCCTTCCTCGACCTTGCTTCAAAACTCGTAGAAGAAATCAATAAAGAATAAATCCTTAACTGTTTTTTATGAAAAAAGTTTACATCCTGCTGGCTATGCTGCTCATTTCGGCGGCAAGCCTTGGGGCGCAGAACAAGGTCGCAATCAAGACCAATCTTGTGCACGACGCAACGCTCTCGCCCAACCTGGCGCTGGAATTCGGCCTTGCGCCCAAGTGGACGCTGGACCTGTCCGCCGCCGTCAATCTGTGGGATTCCTACGGGCATACCTACAAGCACATTATCGGCCAGCCCGAACTGCGCTTCTGGACCTGCGAGAAATT
>JAEEGL014366984.1_pt1 | contig 67868 bp, 89 predicted proteins | sample 9134231 | NCBI WGS metagenome assembly JAEEGL01 (sample SAMN16246548, study PRJNA631951) | gut metagenome | biome: gut microbiome; feature: rumen; material: fiber-attached | host: Bos | place: Iran: Karaj | collected 2018-10 | reverse complement strand
ATGTAGTTGATGCACTTGGATTCTCCGAGATCCGCGTACAGCTCCCGCTCGCCGTTCACCCAACGGAATATCTTCCCGTTGTCGGCGACGTATTCCGTATCGATGCTGTAGGTGAGCATAAACTCGTAGACCGTCCCGTCGTGTTATTCCGGGATCTTGAATATTTTCCCGTCGACGATACAGAATGGATACGGTTTGCTTAGACTAACGCCCCGCGCATTGAAATTCTGTGCATTTATGAACAGCGCGTTCCCTATCGGCACGATCCCCTCGATCGTAACGTTCGGATCATCCAGCTCGAAATACAGCTCCGGCTCGCCGTCCACCCAGCGGAGGATCTTCCGACCGAAGGTGATCTCCACCTCCCCCGTCCCGTAGTAGTTGAGAAGGTGCGGATCGTAGCCGAGACTGTAGAACTCCCCGGCGGGACCGACCACCCACGAATAACGGTGTCGCTCGTCCGCGTCCTTCAGATCATATTCCCGGACCACGTTCCCGTCAAGATCCAGCTCGATCAGATACACGTTCTTCTCCCGTATCGTGCTGAGCATTTCCGAATAACAAAGGATATGTCCGTTATAATAGATGTAATGCGATTCCGGATCTCCTTCCCACAGCGTCTTCGCCGTCCCGTCGGCAATGGTATAGGAGTACAGATAACCGAACCCATCCTGGTAATACACAACGCCGTCCCGCACGATCCACTTTATCCCGAACGGCAGAACGCCGACCGTCTCGACCGAGTCGTCCGCGAGCGACAGCGCGTGCAGCTCGAGCGCGGTCGGATACTCCTCACCCTCCTCTCGGACGCGCAAGTTGAAGTACAGCTTCCCGCCGTCGTACCGCAGGATCGTAAAACCGTCGCCGGGTTTGGATCTGTAATGACATTGGATCGTGAAATCCATATGGTCGATATCTATGGAGAGAAGCTCGGTGTACCCGTTGGACGTATTGCGCTTGCCCATCTTCCGCGCCCAATAGAGACGCCCAGTCTCCGGCACGTAGGTGAGCGATTTGCGCGCAGCCTCTGTGTTGTTTATGTTGTTGTTCTCATCAAAGATCAGCGCCGCGGGGCAGGATACGTGATTGCACAGCGGGTCCCCGCACAGGAGATGCACCGTGCCGTTCGCCTTGTTTATGTACTTTACACGCACGTTATCCCGGATATCCACGAAAACGATACAGTACTTCGTTTCCACGAAATACGGGACATACGGGGTCGCGGATTCGATCAGCTGGCCGCGAACGGCGTCCGGGTCGTAGTCGGGGATCGGCTGCCAGCCGGCGCTCACCGACTCCGCCACCGCGGTGTCCGCCGCGGCGGTCGGGACGGGGTCGAGGTAGTACAGCTCCTTCCCGCAGCCGGTGAGGAGGAACAAAAGAGACAACAGCATAAGAAGCGTGCGGCATACGCCGCGACGGGCGCGGGACGGGATCTTTTTCATAACGGGGATCTCCTTCTTGGAATGATTCCGGAAGGGCAATACGATACCCTTCTATAATATAAGACAACAAAAAAGACGAAAAGCTTCACGTTATACGCGGATTTTAAAATTTATCTTATAATTGTTTGCAATTTGTTCACAAACACGCGGCATACGGAAAAAAACGGCGTCCGGAGCCGGAATCCCGGCTTCGGACGCCGTTGAGCGGCGCGTATCCTTCCCCGTCAGAGACGGCGGGGGCGCGGGAGGAGGCGGATCTCCCACTCCCCCTCCGGCACGCCGGAGGAGAAATCCTCCCCGCCTTCCCACGCGCCGTCGACGGCAAGAAACGCCCTCACGCCGTGCGGGATACCGACGCGCAGCACCGCGGCGTCGCCCTCCCGGCGCCAGCGGCACCTGACCGACGGGGCGTCCGCGTCGGCGGTCAGTTTCACCGCCGCCTCCGCATACGAGAGAGACGCCGGGAAGCGCGGTCCGATCCGCAGAACGGCCGCCCCGCCGTCATATTCCAGGCGGATCCCGGCGAGATCCCGCACGAACCACGCGAGGATATCGCCGAAGAAATGATGATTGCACGAGCTCTGCTCGCACCCGATCGGCGAGAAAAGCTCCCAGAACGTGGTCGCGCCGTGCGCGAGCCAGTACCCGTAGGACGGGAAATCCGGCTTCGTGATCATGCGCAGCGCGAGGTCCGTCTGCCCGAAGCGGGAGAGCACGCGGAAGAGGACCCGCATCCCCAGTATCCCGCAGTCGAACGAGCCGCCGTTTTCCCCGATCAGATCGAGCAGCACGCGGAACGCGTTCTTCTCCTCGGAGGCGTCGAAGACGCCGTAACAGAGCGCCATTGCCTGAGCGGTCTGGCAGCGGTCGCGCGTGACGCCCGTACCCGGATCCGTCAACTCCCGCCGGATCGCCGCCCGGAACGCGTCCGCCGCCGCCGCGATCTCCGCGCTCTCCTCCGCCATGCCGACCGCGGCAAGCATCGCCGCCGCCTTGCGGCACAGCTGCATGGCGGTCACCGAAGACGTGAACGCGACGGACGCCTTGGGCTTATCCACCTCGCCGCCCGCCGGACACCAGTCCCCCAGTCCGTATTCGATCAGCCCGCGCTCCGTGCGCATCCCCCATAGGAAGCGCAGATACCGCACGACGGCGTCGGCGTTCTCCCGGATGATCGCCGTGTCCCCGCGGAGGCGCCATATCCGATACGGCACCTCGATGATCGCCCCGTCCCACGCCGGTCCGAGGCCGTATCCCCATCCGGCGGTCGGAGCGATGCCGGGCAGCTCGCCGTTCTCCTTCATGGCACAGCGGAGGCTGCACAGCCATTCTCTCAGATTTTCCTCGCAATACAGCACCGTGAGCATCTGCTCCGCCGACACCGCCGCGTCGCCCGTCCAGCCGTTCTTCTCCCGATGCGGGCAGTCCGTCGGAAAATGGCAGAAGTTTCCGAGATCCGTGCGGATCCCGGCGTCCCAGAGTGCGTTCACGACGGGATCGGAGCATGAAAACTCCGCCCGCCGCGCGAGATCGGTATGGAACACGACCGCCGTCACCGTGTCGGGCTGCGCCTGTCCGCCGTCCAGACCGAGGACGAGACAGTACCGGAAGCCGTGGTGCGTGAAATACGGCTCCCACGTCTCCTCCGCGTCTCCCCGGCAGATATACACGTCCCGGTTGTTATAGCGGTGGGGCAGGAAATGGAACCCGCGGAGATCGAGCCCGCTGTCCTCCTCCCGCACCGTCGCGTCGGCGTCCCCGGACGGATCGTCGCCCAATATCTCGCCGTACTGCAGTATGATCTTCTGCCCGGGGCGCGCGCCGCGGATGCGCAGCCGGCACACGCCGGTGATGTTCACGCCGAAATCGTACAGGATCCCTTCCGTCGCCGCCTCGTCCTCCGGCACCGCAAGGCGGGGGATCTTTTCTTCGAGCGCGGGGAGGATCGAGATCCTGCCGGGACGGACGCGGCGCGCCGTCAGCACGTCGGTCACGCGCATCGGCACCGTTTCGTTGCACTTCTTCGTCCCCTTCGGCGTCTGCGCCGGGATCACGGGGCGCCAGCCGCCGTCGTCGTACTCCGGCGCCGTCACGTCGCCGGAGTACAGGCGCGCGTCGTACCATTCCCCGGCGCGCAGATCGTTGAAGATCGTCGGCGTCGGCGCCGCTACAAACTCCCCGGCGTCAAAGGACGTCTCCCCCATCGTAAAGCGCAGAGCGAATTTCGGCGCGCTCCGGTAGGGCGCCCGGTCAAAATCCCACACGAGCCCGCCCGGACAGTCGAGCATCCCGCCGCCGAGCATGACGGCGACCGTGTTCTTCCCGCGCCGGATATGATCCGTCACGTCGTAGCGGTCGTAATACAGAAGCTGATCCGGATTCGAGATATACGAGGAGAGCCGTCCCCGCGTGATCCGCGCGCCGTTGACGAACAGCTCGTACACGCCGAGGCCGCATATGACGAGCGAAGCCTCCCCCGGCTCCGCGCACGTAAACGATTTTCGAAAGCACGGCGCCGGGACCGGCTTCTCAAAAGTCGAGCACTCCGTCCCCGCCGCGAAAAATCTGTCGGGAAACCGCATGATCCTCTTCCTCCCGCAATTCAGAAAATACGGCAGACGCATCTGCCGAAAAGCAGCTCCCCCGCCCTCCCCCTCCGGGGGACGCGATGGGAGCTGCCTCGGATCGTTTTTTGCTCAGCGCCGCAGCAGAACGACGCAGTCGGCGGGCATGACGATCTCCGCCTCGCCGTCCTTCACCGTCACGGTCCGCCCCTCCATCGTGCGGTCCGCATCGAGCACCTCGGCCTGCCACTCGCCGTCCGGCGCGCCGTCCAGCCGCAGCCGCACGGTCTTCTCGACTTTCGCCTTGTCCTGCCGGTAATGGGTCAGCATGAGGGCGTATCCCCCGTCACCCCCGGCGGCGGCGGCGTAGATGTCCTCGTCGTCCGAGACGCATCCCGCCGCGTTCCCCAGTTCGTACAGCCGGGAGAACATCACGAACGGATAATACCCCTTCAGCGGAGCGAGCGTGTAGATGTCGAACATCCCGTTGAAGATGCACGGCCGCGCGTCGTAGTACATCAGCATGTCGATCGGACCGGCCTGACCGACCGCCATGGCGGCGGCGGTGAGCGCCGCGCCGTGCATGCCGATGATCTCCAGAACGGAAGAAACGAAGCGGTCCGTGAAGTTCTCCAGATAATTGTACTCGTCCAGGATCGATTCCGTCTCCGTGTACCCGGCGGCGTCGAGCAGTGCCCGCGTGAACTCGCCCATCTCGCGGATGACGCACGGATACTCCGTGTACGCGTGCCAGGAGAAGAAATCGAGCGGGACGCGCCGCCCTCCGGCGGTCAGATACGCGAGAAAATCCTTCGTCCACTTCCCGTCCTCGGCGTAGCCGCAGACCGCCGGTCCGCCGATCTTCAGATGCGGGAACCGCCCCTTGAGATGCGTCGCCGCGGCGGCGTACAGTTCGTAAAACTCCCGAGGCGTGCCGGACCAGTTCGGCGACGTGCCGTCCTCCTTTATGCCGTCCGGCTCGTTCCAGATCTCCCAGTAGACGATATTGTGGCGGAACCCGTTCGCCCATCCCTCGTTGTAGTGGCGGATGATGTGCTCGCAGACGACCGCCCACTTATGGAAATCAGAGGGGACGATCGTGCCGTACTTTTTCGTCCAGTGCTCGATCTTCGAGCCGAGGCGGTAAAATACCGAGGATCCGGCGTCGACGATGCTCTTGAGGTACTCGTCCGTCAGCGTGAAATCATAGCTGTCCGCGTCGTACGGATTCTTCGTGAAGTCCGGGAAGATCGCGTGGACGTCGACGGTGTGCTCCCCGCCGTACCAGATGAAGAAAGACGCGTCGTGATTGCGCACGAACGGGATCCTCGCCGCGCGGAACGCCTCGAAGTTGCTGCGGATCTGCTCTGTTTTCAAATCGATCGGCCCGTTGTTCACGGCGTGCATCGGCTTGATCTTTCCCTGACCGGGGCCGAAACGTACGGATACTTTCGCCATAGCCATGCTCCTTTGACGTTGTCTCTGTTATTCCATGTTGTATTGCTTCATCAGGTTCTCGATGTCCTCGAGCGCCCAATCCTCGTACTTCGCGTACTGTACCGGCAGCACGTTGTCCCTCCTCGAGGGGATCGTATCGCAGATGATGTTCCGCAGCTCGCCGAGATTGTAGACGAAGCCGATGTCATACGTCAGCCCGTCCATGATCGTGTCGAGCATCCGCGCCGAGCGCTCGTCGTTCACGTGTCTGTGCTTGCAGCCCATCTCGTAATACGTCCTCAGCGTCGTTTCCGTCGACGCCTCGGAGAGGACCTCGAGCATGAACCCGCAGAAATCCGGATCCTCGACGGTCAGCGGCACGCCGAAGAGCAGCGCGATGTTGTCCGGCTGCGTCATATATTTCTCCTGCGCCTCGTCGTACTTCGGCATCGGGAGGACCTTGTAATCGAAATCGCACAGCTCGGAGCACGACTCCAGAACGACCATGTTCTGGGAGGTGAAGAGCGCGCTGCCGCCGTAGAAGATGTTGGCGGCGTAGTCCCACAGGTTCTCCGAGCCGCTGTAACGCTCCAGATCCCCCGGCCACGCGGACGTGCTCTTGTCGAAGAGATCGAGGATCTTGTCGATCGAATCGAGCATGCGGTCCGTGTACATGGAGATATAGAGCTTCCCTTCGTCGTCCTTGTCGACGATCTTGTTCCCCATGGAGAGCGTGAACATCCCCACGTCCTTGAGATCGCCGCCGATCAGCCCGAAGACGTCGTCGGCCTTCATCTTCCCGTCGTTGTTCACGTCCTGCGCCACCGCCTCGCAGCAGGAGAGCATGAAGTCGATGGTCCATTTCCCTGCATCCGCGACGTCCTGCAGATCGCCCAGCCCGAAGTTGACCGCCATATCCCCGTTACAGATGACGATATAGGAACGGAGCTTGTCGTGGATCTCGTAATCGCTCGTGGTGAAGAACAACAGCCCCCCGAGCGACAGCGCGTCGTTGGCGTCCTCGTTCCAGTACGGCTGCGAATAATCGACGTACGCCAGATCGAGCAAGTTGTACATCAGTCCCTCGCCCGCCAGCTTCCCGATGGTGGACTGCCAGTTGAAGGAAAGGTCGAAGGCGGAATCCATCGAGCGGACCGTCTGGCGCAGCGTGTCGTCCGGTTGGGGACGCTCGGTATACGCGATCGTTACGCCGTATGTCTCCTCGATCTTCATGTTCCGCTCGTACACAGCGTCGTTCAGCGGCTCCCCGGTGTAATCCTCCGCGTAGATCTCCTTGTTGCCGAAGTTATAGATGGTGTTCTCCTTGGCGAGCACGCTGAAGGTCCTGCCGTTCCAGTCCACGCCGGGGAAGAGGACGTCCGGCGCGGCTGTTTCCGGCGCGGCGGTCGTTTCCGTCGCTTTCGTGCCGGTATCCGTCGTCTCCGGCGTCTTGCCCGCCTCGCCGCAGGCCGCAAGGGGGATGAGCATCAGGCACGTAAGAATGAATGCGCCGATCCTTTTCATTTCGATCCCTCCGATCATTTTCGCGGGCATACCGCTCTTTTATAATTATACACCTTTTCCGCGCCGAAAAACATACACGGGATTGCGAATAATGGTGTGAAAGTTGTCCCGTACTGCTTTTTTATCTCACTTCCCGCTTCGTCTCTTCCTTTTTGAAAAGTAGACGCCCGGCGCGACGCCGGTATATTCCTTGAAAGCGCGTGAGAAATAGGCGTAATCCGTGAATCCCACCGCTTCGGATATCTGCCGGACGCTCTTCGGCGTATCGGTACCGTACCGCATCGCGCAGTTGAGCCGGTACTTCCGCAGATACTCGGAAAAGCTGAGATTGAAATTCTGCCGGATCACGTGCGAGAAGTGGGAGGTGCTCATGAACAGCGCCTGCGCCGCGGTCTCCGTGGTGATCGGCTGCCAGTAATGCGCCGCCATATACGCGGACAGCTGCCGCAGAAATTTCAGACTCTTTTTGCGGACGCTGCTTTCCGTGTTCACGCGGTAATGCCGCCCGAACAGAATGCCGAAGATCCCGTACAGCTCCGTCAGCACCGATACCTCGCTCTCCGGCGTGCCGCTCCTCAGATCCCGGTACAGGCGCTCCATGTGTCCGAACAGCGCGGCGCTGTCCTCTCCCCCCGCCGGATACCGCTCGTCAAATACGTTCTGCCCCGTTTCCAGAGAATCGACGCAGCGGCTCAGAACGGAATCGGGGAAATTCAAAACCTCCGAAAGCAAGAACGTGAGGCACAGGTATTCCGTGTCCTTGGCGGTCATGAAGCCGGAATGCACCGTGTAGGGGTTGAACACGATCACGTCCCCGACGCCGAGCGAACAGCTCCGGCTGTCCGCGGTGCAGTCCATGGATCCCTGCACGACGGCGATGATCTCCATCGCGTCGTGATAATGCTCGAAAAAGCCCTCGTGCGGCTGAAGCTGACACAGGCTGCAGTTCACCGGAAGGGTCAGCCGCCACGGGTCCGGATCCGTCAGATACAAGGGCATTCCCGCCGCCTCCTCTCTCTCTCCGTCGATACGATCCCCGCGACGCCGTTCCGGTCCGCGGGGAGGGGGATATACGGGTCTTCGTATAATAACGATACCATATATCGCCCGGAAAAGCAAGAGCAAACGCGGATTTTTCACCGGAATCGGTGGAAAATGCACAAATTTCACCGCATTCAGACGGGCGAAGAAAAAAGACGAGGGGGCTCCCCGCCTCCGGGCGGGCCGGGGCGCGCTCTGACAGCCCCCCGGGCTGTCATTCACTCCGCGCCCTTCGAGCCCCTCCTTTGTTTGCACCAAAAAAGCGGGATGCTTCTGCATCCCGCTTTTTGGTGGAGACGAGGGGGCTCCCCGCCTCCGGGCGGGCCGGGACGCGCTCTGACAGCCCCCCGGGCTGTCATTCACTCCGCGCCCTTCGAGCCCCTCCATTGCTTGCACCAAAAAAGCGGGATGCTTCTGCATCCCGCTTTTTTGGTGGAGCATAATGCACGCGGCTCGAACCCTCCGACCCGCGCTTTTTGGGCGTCTTCGAGCTTGATTTGCGTCTGGGCGCCTCCGTAGTTCAGGTTGATCAGTAGGTCATCGTCCGTGACGTAGATCGAGTTGACGAAGGTGTCGATCACCCGGCGCTGCCATTCCCGGTCGGTCCAGTCTCCGTCCCGGAACTGCAGCAGGAAGAATTCGATGTGATCCCGTGTGAGGTGTAGCCGGTCGTCGTACTTCACTTCCGCGAGCGCCGTCTGCAGAGCTGTTCGCTGTGCGTCCAGCTCCGACAGGCGGCTTTTTGTCTGTTCCGTGACCGGAAGTCCGGCCTCGACGGCTCGGAGGATGTTTCGCTCGGCGGCGTCGAGGTCCCGGATCTGCGCTTCGAGCGTGGTTTTCCGATCCTCCGTCCGCATGTTCGCAGAATAGTAGTTCCATACGAGGTCCGTGATAGACTGGATCGTCTCGTCGTCCATGACCAAATCCCGAACGGTGTCAAGCACGTACTCTTCGAGCCAGTCCTGTCGGACAGCCTTGGCCTTGCAGCCCTTCCGGTGTTTGTGGTGCGAGCAGAGATAGTAACCATGCTTGGCACCGGTCTTGCTTGTACCGCTCTCACCTGCCATCAGCGCGCCGCAGGCTCCGCAGAACAACTTCCCTGTAAGCAAATAATCTGCCCTGCGCCATCGGGCCGCAGCGGGCGTTGTGGCGCGTCGTAGGGCATTCCGTACTTTTTCAAACGTCTGCCGATCCACGATTGCCGGGACACCGTCTTCGACGCGGATCTCCCCATCCTTGAAATCGTACACACCGATGTACTTTTCGTTTGTGAGGACGCTCCGGATGCTATTGGTCGTGAACGGCGTACCTAACTTCGTCCGCAGTCCGTCCGCAGTCAGTCCCCGCGCGATTTCCGCCATGGACGTGCCGGCCGCATACGCCTCGAAGATCCGTCGGACAATCGGTGCCGTCTCCGGATCGATCCGGAATTCATGGTCAGACGTCAGCGTGTAGCCAAGCGGTACCCTCCCGCCGGTGAACCGGCAGCGCTTCGCATTTTCCCGCGTCCCGCGCCGGATGTTCTGGGAGAGCTGGAGCGAGTAGTATTCCGCCATCCCTTCGAGGACGGATTCGAGAATTACGCCTTCCGGGCCGTCGGGCATCGTCTCGGCGACATATTCGACCCGGACGCCGTGCTTGCGGCACCGGTGCTTATTAAATGTGATCTCTTCGCGGTTACGACCGAATCGGTCGACCTTCCAGACAATGATGATCTGAAAACTGTGCTTCCCGCAGTCTGACAGCATCTGCTGGAAGGCCTCGCGGTCGTCGTTCCGGCCCGTCATCGCCCGGTCGATGTACTCGTGCACGATTGTGTAACCCTTGGCCGCCGCGTACGTCCGCGCCGCCGCAAGCTGGCCGTCGATGGACTGTTCGCCCTGCGTGTGCGAGGAGTACCGCGCATAGACGACAGCGATCGTGCCGGCGGTGTTCTCCCGGCTTGCGGTTGGTACGATCTCCACCTTACCCATTGTTGTATTTCCCCTGCAGCAGTAATCCCTGCGCAAAGCCTTCAAGCTTCCCCTTGTCGGCTGCGTCGAGGCGATCGTACAGAGACAGCAGCACGGTGGCGGCCTGACGGGCCGCTTTTTCTTTTGCGTCGAGGTCTACGAGCCGCCGTGTAGCCGCAGCTCTGAGGGCGTCGTTGCCGGTCGCCTCTTTTGCGATCCGGACCAGCTCTTCCGGATCGGAATAATCGACCGGGTCGTCTGTTCGGCCGAGCAGGTAGTCCGTGGAAACGTGGTAGGCGTTGGCGATCGTCACGATCACCTCGGGTCGCGGGAGATTGTTTCCGATCTTCCACGTGGAGATCGTCCCTCGGCTGGATCCGATTGCCTGCGCCGCCTGTTCTGATACCGGCTTGTAACCGTGCGACAGGCAGAGATCTGAGTATCGCTCAAAAAACGTCATGACAGCACTTCCTTTCTTTTTGTCAAAAATTTTTGACTTTTTAGTCAAAGACTATTGACAGGCGCAAAATTCGGTGCTATAATGTGCGTAGCAGCCAAAGAAATTAGACTTTTGCGGGCCTGTCAAACATGCCGGTGGAACGGCATGCGCTGTGAGAAAAGCAGGTGACAGCTTTTATTATAGCACAGCTTCCGCCAAAAGTCAAACAAATTCGACAAACTGAAAGGAGCTGATGCTTATTGGATGATGTCAGAGAATGGTCCGGGGATATCGTCCGCCGGATGCACATTGTAGGGATCACTCAGAAGATCCTTGCAATTCGGTGCGGATACAACGAATCCTACGTCTCCGAAATTCTGAACGGGCGAAAAGGTACCGAGAAGAGTCGTCGGCGCATTGAGGACGCGCTGGTCGAGCTGGAGACGGCCCCGGGACGAGACGTCGTCAAGAGCCGCCATGATTGATCTCTCGACGATGACCGAGACGGACGCGCGTACGCTCAGCGCGTCATGTCTCGAGGCTGTGAACCGGTTTTACGATGATCCGAAAAACCGGGAGGCTTTTGAGCGGTGGCTGCTGAATACTAAAAAACGAAAATCGAACGGAGGCAAACGAAAATGACAGAGATCACGATCAAACACGTTATTGATGCGAGCCCGGCCCTTGTCGACCTGCTGAAGGGCCTCACGGACGCCCTGCTGCGGGAACGGGCGATCGCCGTAGTGAACTATCCGACGACGTCGGATGAGATCCCCACGATGCCGGAGCCGGATGAGATCCCCGTGACGCCCGAACGCCCTGCCGCGAAGAAGAGCGTGGAGACCGCCGCACCGGCAAACCCTATTCCGACGTCGGAGCTTGTTCCGACACCGGAGCCAACACCTGCCCCTTCTACCCCTTCTGTCCCTACGGATTCGCCTACCCCTTCTGCTCCTACGACTGCGTCGTCCACGCCGACGACTCCGACCGAACCGGCCGAGCCGAAGGAGAAGGTGTATACCTTCAAAGACATATCCGCGGCGGGCTCGGAGCTGCTTGCTGAGAACAAGATCGGCCCGCTCATGGACCTGCTCAAAGCGAATGGCGTGCAGGCAGTGACGCAGTTGAAACCCGAGCAGTACACCGCCGTTGCCGAAGGGCTCCGTAAGCTCGGCGCGCACATCTGAGGAGGCACGCGATGCCGAGACCTGAAGAACACGCCGTTGTAACGGCGTCCGCATACGAGCGGTGGTCACACTGCACCGCCGCTCCGCGGTTTGAGGAGCAGTTCCCGCCGGGGACGTCGTCCTATGCTGAGGAGGGCACGCTGGCCCACGCGGTGTGCGAACTGCACGGCCGCAAGCACTTCACGCCGATGTCGAAGCGAGCTTTCACGTCGGCGCTGAAGAAACTGCAGGCGGATCCGGTATGGTCCGACGAGATGCTGCAGACCGCCGAGATCTACGTGAGCTACCTCAGCGAAAAAGCGCACGAGTATTCGGACACGCCGCAGGTCGATTTCGAGGTCCGCGTCGATCTATCCGATTATATCCCGGAGGGCTTCGGCACATGCGACTGCGTCATGATCGGCGACGACACCTTGCGGATCACGGACTACAAACACGGCAAAGGCGTCCCGGTCAGCTCCATCAACAACGGCCAGATGCGGCTGTACGCCCTCGGTGCGCTGAAGCGCTGGGCGCCGATTTTCGGTGACACGATCACGAAAATCTGCACGGCCATCGTCCAGCCGCGGATCACGGAGGACGTGACGGAGGAATGGATCACGGTCGACGAACTGCTTGCGTGGGGCGAGGCGATCAAGCCGATTGCACAGGCCGCATTTGTCGGGACCGGCGATTTCGCGCCCGGTGAGTGGTGCCAGTTCTGTCGCGGGAAGGCGGAATGCCGCGCCCGCGCGGAGCACTTCGGAGAGCTGTTCGAGTACGTCGAGGCCGTCCCGGTCGGTCGTGCTATGGAGGACGCTTCCCCGGTCCGTGTTCTGACGGACGCGGAGGTCGCCGACCTTCTGACGCGCGGCGAAGGCCTTGCGGCATGGTATGCAGACCTTCAGAACTACGCCCGCCAGCGGATCCTCGAAGGCGGCGTCATCCCCGGCTGGAAGGTCGTCGAAGGGCGACAGGAACGCGCCTTCATCGATAATGGCGTCGCGCTGGATCACCTGAAGGCCGCAGGGCTGACGGAGGCCGACTTCTTCACAACGAAGCCGAAGTCGCCGGCGCAGGTCGAGAAGGCGCTCGGCAAAAAACGGTTTGAGGAATTGCTCGGTGAGCTGATCACCTATCTCCCCGGCAGTCCGACGCTGGTCACCGAGAGCGACAAGCGCAAGAATTACACGCCCGCACCGGGCGCCGGCGAGTTTGCAGGAGTGAAAGCGGATGAGTGACGAAACGGTCGTGATCCGATGCTTCGACGCTTGTCGGTTCTCGCTGAACTGGCCGATGTTCGTCCTTGAAGGGCACGTCGACGCGTTCAAAAAGCTTTTCCGGTGGCTGTTCCAGTTTGAGAGGTTCGAGGAGAACCAACGGGCGATTGAGTTTTTCGACGGGGCTTTCCGAAAGTACATCAGCGATATCGAGACGCTGGAGCGATTCGGCGAAAAACTCCCGAAGAAGCTCGCCCGCGTCAAGAAGGCGTGGGAAATCTATTCCGCAGAGAAGGCCCGGTATCAGGGCCAAAAACGACAAACGAAAAACGAAAAGGAGAAACTACCATGTATATGAATCAGCCTAATAAATGTTTGACCGGAGAGGTCCGGCTGTCCTACGTACACCTCGCCGCGCCGTACGCCGGCCAGCTTAATGCGGAGCCGAAATACTCCGTTACGCTACTGATCCCGAAGAACGATACGGCGACTGTGAATGATCTCCAGAACGCCATTGCTGCAGCCGTAGCCGCGGCAATTCCGAAGACGTGGGGCGGCGTCAAGCCGCCGATCGTCCCGAACCCGATTCACGACGGTGACGGCGTCCGGCAGGACGGCACCCCGTTCGGGGATGAGTGCAAGGGAATGTGGGTCATGACCGCGTCTCGGCGCGCGCAGGACGGCCGCCCTTGGGTGTGTGATATCAGCAACCCCAACGTCGAACTGGCACCGCAGGACAGCTACAGCGGCATGTACGCGCGCTGTACGATTCATTTCTTCGGGTATGCGAATGCAGGCAAGAAGGGCATCGGCTGTTCCATTGACGGTGTGATGAAGATTCGTGACGGCGAATCGCTCGGTGGCGTCGTCAAGCCGTCCGCGAACGAGTTCGCACAGCTCGCTCAGGCTACACCGGCGGATGCTGTTCCTGCGATCAACCCGGTCACCGGGCTCCCGTGGGCATGATCCAACAGCAACGCATCGATACCGTTGCGGCGCTGGTGGAGAGCGTGAGTCGGTCGCTCGATCGCTATGAAGCCGTTAGAAAGAAAAACGGTAGGCGCCCAGAGGGTGGTTATGATCTCCCCAAATGGGATAGCAGGGAAAGCATAAGACGCCGGATCACAGTCATCCGTGAGGAGCTGTTGCGGATCTCAGACATGTTATAAACGGAGGCAACCATGACGTACGCGCTGCACATAGATATCGAGACATTCTCCGATGTGGACCTCTTAAAGTCCGGAGTTTACAAGTACACCGAGAGTTCGGCTTTTGACGTCCTGCTCATCGCGTACGCGGTCGATGACGGTCCTGTGACCGTCATCGACTTGGCCTCCGGGGATCCGATCCCGTCAGAGCTCTCGTGGGTCCTCCGCGATCCCATGTACGAAAAGTTTGCATACAACGCCGCGTTTGAGTGGACGTGCCTGACGACTTTTTTCCGTCGGATCCTGCGCGATCTGAGCTACAGCCTGCCGCCCGACCAGTGGCGCGACGTCATGATGCACGGACTCTACGCCGGGTTTACAGCCGGTCTTGACGCCACAGGACGCGCACTGGGGCTGCCGGAGGACAAGCAGAAGCTGGCCACAGGCAAGGCGCTGATCCGGTTTTTCTGCACTCCCTGCAAGCCTACGAAAGCAAACAACTTCCGCACACGCAACATGCCGGCGGACGCGCCCGATAAGTGGCAGGCGTTCAAGGAGTACAACGGGCAGGACGTCGTCACGGAACGGGAAATCGAGACAAGGCTCGCTCCGTACCCGGTCCCGGAGTTCGTCCAGAAACAATGGGAGACGGATCTCTTCATCAACGCCCGCGGCGTGGCGGTCGATTCCGATTTCGTCCGTGCCGCCCGGACGCTCGGAGAGACCGTCAAGACGGACCTAACTACAGAGGCAATAGGTCTGTCTGGTCTCGAGAACCCGAATTCCGTGTTTCAGCTCACGACGTGGCTGAACGCTGAGACGGATGAAGAGACGCAGATCACTGACCTGCGGAAGGAAACCGTCTCCGGTCTCCTCGCACAAGGCGGACACAGCGACGAGGTCCAGCGGATGCTGGAGATCCGGCAGGAGCTCGGCAAAACGTCTACGAAAAAGTACGACGCTATCGAACACTGTGTCTGCGCCGACGGACGCGTCCGCGGGCTCCTGCAGTTCTACGGCGCGAATCGTACAGGCCGGTGGGCCGGACGTCTGGTGCAGGTGCAGAACCTGCCGCGAACGTACATCGAGCCGCTGGATCTCGCCCGGCAGTTCGTTCGAGAGCAGAAAAAGGATCACCTGCGCGTGTTCTACGGCCCGGTGCCGGACGTGCTGTCGCAGCTGATCCGAACCGCGTTCACCGCTACACCCGGGAACGTGCTGATCGACGCGGACTTCTCCGCGATCGAGGCCCGCGTCATCGCTTGGTTGTCGGGCGAGCAGTGGGTGCTCGACGCATTCCGCGCCGGGAAGGACATCTACTGCGAGACGGCGTCTCAAATGTTCGGCGTCCCGGTCGTGAAGGGCGGCGAGAACGGTCACCTGCGTCAGCGCGGCAAGGTCGCGGTGCTGGCCTGCGGGTATCAGGGCGGCGTCGGCGCCATGCGCCGGATGGATACCGGACATCTGCTTGATGCAGCATCCGACGACGAGGTGCAAGGGCTGGTAAACGACTGGCGGAAGGCCAACCCACATACGGTTCAGCTCTGGTATGATATCCAGCGCGCCGTGGAGGACGTCATCAACAACGGTGGTGTTCAGACGGTCCGGGGGCTCACATTCGAGGTCGGGTGGTATAAGCGGCACGACAACGACTTCTACCGTTATCTCTCTATTCAGCTCCCATCCGGTCGAAAGCTCTACTACAACGAGCCCGGCATCGGCGAGAACCGTTTCGGCGGAACGTCTATATCCTACGCCGGCGTTGACCAGACGACGAAAAAATGGACGCGGATCGAGACGTACGGCGGCAAGTTGACCGAGAACGTCGTGCAGGCGATCGCCCGCGACTGTCTCGCCGCAGCGATCGACCGGCTCGAGGCTGCGGGGCTGCCGATCGTGTTTCACGTGCACGATGAAGTCGTGATCGACATCGCGCCATTCGGCACCGAGAAAGAGATGCTGCAGAAGGTGGCGGACATCATGTCTATGCCGGTGCCATGGGCGCCGGACCTCCCGCTCAAGGCCGACGGATGGGTCGGCGAATTTTACCGAAAGGATTGAGAGAAATGAGACTGAGAGTTTTGACAGCTCTGCTTGTCGTCTGTCTAAGCACGCTGGCCGTGCTGCTCATCGTCGCCTGCACGGCTCCCGCCGAGGGCGAGGACATTGAGTGTACCACGCCGTACACCGAAGAGTACGACGAATCGCTCGAGGAGACGGAGCCCGTCACGGAGGCCGTGACCGAGACAGAAGCCATCACTGAGACAGTGACCGAGCCCGTCACCGAGGCTGTCACTGAACCTGCCACGGAGGCCGTTACCGAGGCGGTGACTGAACCCGTCACGGAGGCCGTTACCGCGCCCGAGACGGACGCAGAGAGCGTCATTCCCACCTTTGCGTGGACGGACATCGATGAGGTTTATGCAACATATATCGCCAAGGCACTGTACATCGAGTTCAACGGCGAATCGCGGCTTGAGCAGGCCGCCGTGGTCTGGTGCATTCTAAACCGCGTCGATTCGCCGGATCCGATGTTTCCGGACGATATCGTGTCGGTCGTCACGCAGCCCGGTCAGTTCGCGGGATATAAACCGGGCAACCCGGTCCGGGAGGATCTGCTGATCATCGCCCGCGACGTCATGTGCCGCTGGTACGCCGAGAAGCGCGGCGTGCAGGACGTCGGGCGCGTTCTCCCCCGGGAATACCTCTGGTTCCACGGCGACGGCTATCACAATTATTTCCGCGATACGTTCGTGGATCTGCCCGAGACGCACTATTGGGACTGGTCGATTCCGGATCCGTACGGAGTCGGCTACACCGGCTAAATAGAAAGGAGTCGATAAGATGGATGCGAGAGAATATCTCATAATTGTTGCAACCGAGTGCGGAAAGCATAAAACGTGCTACGATTGCCCGTTTGACGGCGTCAAATGTACGCCTACAGGGTTTACCCGCGTCGCAGGGAAAAATTTGGACGAAGAAATAGCTAAAACAATAGCAAAAGCATATGAGTGCACCCACCGCAAAACCTACGCCGACGACTTCTTTGAGCGAAACCCAGAGGCATCGAAGGAAGAAGATGGAACGCCCAAGACGTGCAGAGAGTCGGTGTACAGAGCCGAAAACCACGCGTGCGGCGCAGACGGTGACTGCTACCGGTGCTGGAACGAACCGTTCCCAGAGAAGGAGGAGCGGAAATAATGTTCATAAAGTACAAAAACGAAATCATCAACATGAGCAGCATAGTAAAGATCTGTATAAGCCCCGGTCCTGCTAACGATCCTTTGGATAGCGCGTCTCGCACCGACGCTGAAACGCCACCGAGAGTTCCGAGCCAGATAAATTTTTACTGTGCGACAGGTAACGCAAGCACTTTCGGGTTTGCGTCATGGGAGTCTGCACAGAGAGCGTTTAACTGGATATGCCTTGCATGCAAGGATGGCGACCTCTTTTTTGATCTTGACTACGCACTGGAAGATATAACAAAGGAGGCAACAGAATATGAGCAGCAGGAATAATCACCGCAAGAGAAGTCACCGGTCCGAACACATGAAGGCGTATGCCATCGGTGCGTCCGCGCGCAGGGCGGCCTTGCGCGCCGCCGGACGCCCGAAGCGCCGCCGCAGTCTCCTCGAGCGCATCGCGCATGTACTCCGGCAGAGGAAGGGTGCGTCGAAGGGCGGTGACGGGCAGTGAAGATCATCAAACCAAGTTACACGCTCTACATGCAGTCATCCGACCTGCTTGAGATCCCGCGCCGGATCGAAGCCTGCGGCCGCGTGTGCTATAAGTCTGAGGACAAGATCACGTCTGAAAGCGCCGAGACGTTCTGTCGGAACATCATCGCGCGCGGGCACGAAGCGGTGCTCGAACACTGCTCCTTCACGGTCAAGTTCATCTGTGATCGTGGTGTGTCTCATGAGCTGGTTCGGCACCGGATCGCGTCGTTCTGTCAGGAGTCAACTCGGTACTGCAACTACTCACAGGACAGGTTCGGCAGGGAGATCACCGTCATCGAGCCTTGCTACCTGAAGCCAGATACGAAGGCATACGACATCTGGAAGACGCAGTGCGGGAACGCAGAAAGCGCTTATTTTAGTCTGCTCGACCTCGGCTGTACGCCGCAGGAAGCCCGGGCGGTCCTGCCGAACAGTCTCAAGACGGAAGTTATGATGACAGCGAACATTCGGGAGTGGCGTCACTTTTTCAAGCTGCGCTGCTCCCTCGCGGCGCATCCGCAGATGCGGGAGCTCACGATTCCCCTGCTACACGACCTGAAGGCGGCGCTGCCGCAGCTGTTCGAGGACATCAACGAGGCATCGGTCCGTGGGTAAGTATGTGCTTTTCGAGGACGCCCGCGTTCCGACGAACCCGCGGATCTGCCCAGCCTGCGATTCGGTGGAATCCCGAGTGATCGAAGTGCGCTACCACGCCCCTCTCAACGAGCTGATCAGAACACGGCTGTGCACCAAGTGCAGAAACCTGTGGAAGACGCAGGAGATCACGCTGTTCGGGACGTCGGCACGCGGCGAGAGCCGTTACATAACGCCAGCACCAGAGGAGGATATAAAATGACCGCTGAGACTTTTCTACGAGCAATACAGCTCGTTCACAAAGACAGAGCTAAGAGCAGGGGCAATTACTGCGAAGGGTGCCCGTTTGACTCCATTTGTGGTCGCCCTATCGCCATGTCGGATGAAATGATCGCGGGTGCTATCACCGCCGTTCAAACCGAGCTCGCCACCAATCCGAAGTTGGCAGGTCAGATTTTCTGGATAAACGCCGTGCAGGACGGAATCTGTTGCACGTCGAAAGCCGCTCCGACTGAGAAGCCGATTGATCCTGTCGACACCCAACGCGCGCTCTCCCGGGCGGAGATCCTTGACAAGGCCAAGGAGTGCGTCTGTGGTCAGCGCGAGCAGGACTACGGTTCGCCTGAGAACAATTTCGGCTTGATCGGCGCTTTATGGTCCACCTACCTCGGGATGCTGGTCACTGCCGCTGATGTTGCCATGATGATGGCGCTCTTCAAGATCGCGCGGATCAAGACCGGCACCGGGACCGCGGACAGCTTCGTCGACCTCGCCGGGTATGCTGCGTGCGGCGGCGAGGTTGCGCTACACGGCGGAGGTGAGACCCAGTGATCGAATACGTCGAAAAAGACCTCGTGGCCTATAATCAAGATACTGATTATCAGGAGTGGATCTGTGACTTAGCCGCGTCATGTGACGGATGCGGAAAAGATTTTGACGGCGGAACATTCAGTGAATTCGATGATCTGATCCACGCGCTGAAATGGAAGGGCTGGCGCTTCAGGCAAAACGACGGCGTATGGCTGCATTTCTGCCCGGAATGCGCCGCAAGGTACGCCCGTCCGGGCGCGGAGGAATTCTCAGTTCTGTCGGCGAGTAAGGAGGGAGAGGGCCGTGTATAAAAGCAGCGCCGGTAATTCTCGCTCGTCGTTCGTTACCATAGGTGCGAGAAATTTCACAGACTACGAACGGGAGAAAGACGACTACTACGCGTCGCCTCCATACGCCGCCATTCTTCTAATGCAGGTAGAACGCTTTTCCCAGAACATATGGGAATGTGCGTGCGGCGAAGGGCACCTCTCGAAAGAGTTCTCGAAAGCGGGTTATACGGTTTATTCTTCAGATTTGGTAGACCGTGGTTTCGGTTATGTGCAGGACTTTTTGAGCTGTAAGACCCCCCCCGTACGCGACGCCGACATTATCACGAATCCTCCCTACTCCAAAGGCGGCGAATTTGTAGAGCATGCGCTCGAGATCGTAGAAGACAAGCACAAGGTCGCAATGTTTTTGAAGATCCAGTTTTTGGAGGGCAAAGCCCGTCGTGCGCTTTTCGACAAATACCCGCCGAAGACAGTCTATGTGAGTTCGAGCCGGTTGACCTGCGCCATGAACGGTGATTTCGAGCGATACGCAAAAGCCAACGCTGTTTGCTACGCTTGGTTTGTATGGGAGAAAGGCTGGATGGGCGACCCGATCATAAGATGGATAAATTGACTAAGGAAGGAACAATCTATGGATGATAAACAGCTGACAATCGCCGACCTCGTGTCGAGCGCGAACGAAAATGCTGTAAATCACGGTTTCTGGGAGACACCGCCGGAGTTCGGTACGCTGATCGCGCTGGTCCACGCAGAGCTGTCCGAAGCGCTCGAGGAGGTCCGAGCCGGGCGCCCGGCGCTGTACTACCCTTGCCGAACCCTCAAGCGCTTGTGTATACGGGAGCAGAATAAGGACCCGAACGCCCATACGGAGTGCGGAGCCTATCTCCCGGACAAAAAGTCGAACGTGCCGGAGCGAAGCTGTACGATCCAGTCCGACAAGCCAGAAGGCTGGGCCGTAGAGCTCGCCGATGCCGTGATCTGGATCGCAGACATCTGCGGTCACTACGGCATCGACCTCGAAGATATTCTCCATCGGAAGATGGCGTACAACGCGACGAGGCCACACAAGCATGGGAAACAGTTCTGACGATACGGAGGCACGCTATGATCTCCCTGCAATACGACCGGCCGATCTGCATCACAGTCGGATCGAGCCGAAAATCAACGAAGTGGGCGCCGCAGCCGACCACCGTATCCGTCCTCTATTCCCGTCTTGAGATCCCTCAGCGCGGTGTGGAGACGATCACGGACTACCTCGCGCTGAGTAAGTCAGAACAGGACGACCGGAAGGACGTCGGCGGATTCGTCGGCGGGAGGCTCACGGGCCCGCGGCGTAAGGCGGACAGCGTCGAGTACCGCGACGTCATCACACTGGACGTCGACACGATCCCCCCGTACGGAGGAGACACCGTCCGTACACAGGCGGAAACGCTCGGTTGCGGATATCTGATCTACCCGACCCGGAAGGATCGCCCCGCGGCCCCCAGAAAACGACTGATCGTCCCCGCCAACCGGAGTATGACGGTCGACGAGTACGACGCCGTCAGCCGGCGCCTCGCGGCGCAAATCGGCATCGAGATGTGCGACCCATCCACGTTCGAGGCGGCGCGGCTCATGTACTGGCCATCCTGCTGTTCTGATAGTGACTACCGGATCGACTACAAAGACGCGCCGCTTCTGGATGTGGACGCAGTGCTCGCAAGCTACGCGGATTGGCGCGACTATTCCGAACGGCCACAAGTCCCGGGCGCCGTCAATTTTCAGCGCCTCGCCGTAAAGGCCGGAGACCCGCTGACGAAGCCGGGCATCATCGGCGCCTTCTGCCGGACCTACGACGTGTACGCCGCCATGACCGATCTGTTGCCCGGGATCTATACACCGTGCGACAACGACCCGCGGCGGTTCACGTTCACGCAAGGCTCAACGACCGGCGGCGCTGTCGTGTACGATGACGGCAAGTTTCTTTACTCACATCACGCGACAGACCCATGCGGCGGCAAGCTGGTCAACGCGGCTGACCTCGTGCGGCTCCACAAGTTCGGTCAGCTGGACGACGAAGCCCCGGACGGCACGCCGGTGAACCGTCTCCCGTCCTACAAGGCCTTCTGCACGTACGCGCTGGAGGATAAGAAGGTTGCCACACTGCTCGCCAAGGAACGGTACGACGCCGGGCAGCTGGAGTTCGCGGGCGTCGGCGGTCAAAACCCGTCGGGCTCTTCCGCAGCGGCCCCGGCCGGGGATCCCGACGGCGGATCCCCGGGAGACGGCGACGGTGGCGATGGTGGCCCGGCTACACCGCAGACGGACGCGGATCCGGACGCGTGGCTCGTAACCTCCGGGCTGCAGATCAACCCGCGGACGGGCGCGGTCCTGCCGACGATCGACAACATCCGGATCATCCTCGAAAACGACGCGATGCTCAAAGGCCGGTTCGCCCTCAACGCGTTCGCCGGCCGCGGTGAGGTCCTTGGTGTCCTCCCGTGGGATCAGGAGGGCAAGCGTCGCTTGTGGAGCGACACGGACGTGAACGGCATCTACTGGTACCTCGAGCGCCGCTTCAATATTACGAAGCGCCCGAACATCGACGCCGCGCTCGACATCCACGCGGCCACGCACGCCTTCAACGACGTGCAGGACTATCTGAACGGCCTGTCATGGGACGGTGTCCCGCGGCTGGATACGCTGTTCATCGACTACCTCGGCGCCGAGGACGACGATTATAACCGCGCGGTCTGCCGCAAGGCTTTCACGGCGGCGGTCGCACGGGCAATGGACCCCGGCTGCAAGTTCGACAACATGCTCATCCTCTGCGGCCGGCAGGGCATCGGTAAGTCCACGATCCTCGACCGGATGTCCCGCGGGTGGTTCAACGATTCCATCCGCACGTTCGAGGGTAAGGAAGCGTCCGAGCTTCTGCAGGGCGTGTGGCTGGTGGAGGTCGCCGAGCTGGACGCCTTCCGGCGCTCTGACGTCGCCTGCATCAAGCAGTTCCTCTCCCTGCGCGCCGACCGATACCGCGCGGCGTACGGCCGCAATGTGAAGGAGCTCCCGCGGTGCTGTGTGTTCTTCGGCACCTGCAATCAGCTCAACTTCCTGCAGGACACGACCGGGAACCGGCGGTTCTGGCCGGTGGACGTCGGTGTCAATCCGAGTACACTCTCCGTGTGGAAGGATCTGACTGACGAGGTCGTCGATCAGCTGTGGGCGGAAGCAAAGATCCGCTGGCAGATCGGCGAGCCGCTGTACCTCGCAGGGGACATCGAGACGCGAGCGCAGGAGCGGCAGGAGGCCCACCGGGAGACCAATCCGAAGGAGGGAATGATCACGGATTTCGTGACGCAGGAGGTCCCGGAGGACTGGTCGAAATGGCCGATAGAACGCCGCCGGGACTACTGGGCGCGCGGAATCCCGGCAGAAAAAACGGTAAAACGGACGCGAATCGCACCGATCGAGGTGTGGTGTGAGCTGTTTAACCTCGCGCCGCGCGACATAAAAAATCTTGATGCGCGTGAGATAAACGCCGTTCTCGCCCGAATGCCGGGGCTGAAACCGCTCAACAAGCCATTCCGATGCGGCCCGTACGGCACGCAGCGAGGGTTCGATATCCAGCCTGAGAAGGCTTGAAAACCTTGTTTTCGGAGCCCCGAAAACCGCGTTACATTTGCGTTACATTTCCCGTTACAATCTCATTTTGAATTGTAACATTGTAACATTTTCCCGTTACAGTGTTACAAATATGTAACGGGAAAATGTAACGCGAAAAACCTTGAAAAATAAGGCTTTTTTGTACTTTGTTACAATGTTACATTTTTTTCTTAATAGACTATAAAATAGGCGTATAGGCGGAAAAGGTAGGGCGTGCCCGCCTACGCTGCACGCCTAACACGCATATTCGCGCTCAATACGCGCGCGAGTGTAACATTGTAGCAGGGGCGGAGAAAAGGCGGAGAAAAGGCGGAGAAAAGGCAGAGAGGAGACAGACATGGTGAGACATTCGACAGGAGCCCCGGACAGGACGAAGAAGGGAACGAGAAGTGGAGCGAGAAGTGGAGCGGATAGAATGGGTGGGGGGGGGGGGATGGAGCCCGCGCCCGGTGTGGATGGACGCGGTCATACGTACGCCCGTGGAGTTCACGTGATGCTCGAAAAAGAAATTGAACGCCGGCTGGTGGATCCGATCCGTTCCCTCGGCGGCCTGTGCTGGAAGCTGACGGTCCCGGGGTGCACCGGGGTGCCGGATCGGATCCTCCTGCTCCCGGGCGGTCAGGTGCGGTTTGTGGAGTTCAAACGCCCGGGAGAAAAGGAACGCCCGCGGCAACGGCTCGTGCAGGATCGGCTCCGCCGTCTGGGGTTCGTGGTCTACAGCACGGTGTGCACGGCGGCGCAGATCGACATGATCGTCGAAGAATGCCGGGAGGCAGTGAGAGGAGGTGAGGCCCGATGAAGTTCGTACCGCATGACTATCAGCAGTATGCCATCGATCGGATTATTCGGGATCCGTACGTCGCCCTGTTCCTCGACATGGGCCTCGGCAAGACGGTGATCACCTTGACCGCCCTGCGGACGCTGAAGTACGACCGCTGGAGCATTGGCAAGACGTTGATCATCGCGCCGAAGAAGGTCGCGGAGGGTACGTGGCAGGCGGAGGCCCGAAAGTGGGATCATCTCGCCGAGTTACACGTCGTGGGGGTACTCGGCTCGGCGGCGCAGCGGCGGAAAGCTCTGCAGACGCCGGCGGACATTTACATCCTCTCCCGGGACAATGTTCAGTGGCTCGTGGAGGAGTGCCGGACGGAATGGCCGTTCGACGTCGTCGTGCTGGACGAGTCCTCCAGCTTCAAAAATCATCAGGCAAAGCGGTTCCGGGCTCTGCGGACGGTGCGTCCGAAGATCCGCCGCCTGATCGAGCTGACCGGCACGCCGAACCCGCACGGTCTCATGGACCTGTGGTCGCAGATCTTCCTGTTGGACGGCGGGCAACGGCTGGGGCGGACGATCAGCGTATACCGCGACATGTACTTTATCCCCGACAAGCGCAACCGGACTACGATTTTTTCGTACGCGCCGCGGGAGGGCGCCGAGGAGGAGATCCACCGCCGGATCGCGGACCTGTGTGTCAGTATGAAGGCGTCCGACTATCTCACGCTTCCGGATCTCATCACCGAGGACATTCCCGTCGTGTTGGATGACGCCGCGCAACGGTCGTATGACCGCATGGAGCGCGACGCAGTGCTGCACGTGGATGAGGAGACGATCACGGCGGCCAACGCGGCGGCCCTCTCCGGCAAGCTCCTGCAGCTCTGCAACGGCGCTGTGTACGACGAGGAGCGCGAGGTGGTCCATGTGCACGACTGCAAGCTTGAGGCGCTTCTGGAGGCCGTGGAGGGCCTGAGCGGGCAACATGCGATCATATGCTACGCGTTCATTCATGATCGTGACAGGATCCTGCAGGCCCTCTCCCGGACCGGGTTACGGGTACGGGTGTACACCGACGCCCGGGATGGCGACGACTGGAACGCCGGCCGGATCGACCTGCTGCTGGTGCATCCGGCATCGTGTGGGTACGGCCTGAATCTGCAGGACGGCGGGCATCACGTCATATGGTTCGGCTTGACGTGGAATCTGGAACAGTACCTGCAGACCAACAAGCGCCTGCACAGGCAGGGGCAGGCGTATCCGGTGATCGTTCATAACCTGATCGTCAAAGGCGGGCGAGACGAGGACGTGATACGGAGTCTCGCATGCAAGGACAGGGCGCAGGAGGCGCTTCTCGAAAGTCTGAAAGCGCGCATTGCGAGCGCGCGGGAATCGAATTGACAGGAGGATCAGAAATGACCATTCAAGAGCTCTCTCAACTCTACTGGCTCGGCCGGGAGATCAAGGCTGATCAGCGCCGGATCGAGGAGCTGAGGCATCAGGTGGAGGCGCCGTCCGGCCCGGACCTCTCCGGGCTCCCGCACGCGCCGCGGAAGGACAACAGCAGCATCGAACGGCTGGTCGCTGAGATCATGGACCTGCAGGCCGTGATCGTTGCAAAGCAGATCCAGTGCACGCATGAGCGGAATCGGCTGGAACGGTGGGTCAACGACATTCCGGACAGCCTGACGCGTCAGATCTTCCGCCTGCGGTTCGTGGACGGCCTGCGCTGGACAGCGGTTGCGGCTTATATCGGGGAGGGCACGACGCCGGACCGGGCGAAAAAAATCTGCTATCGGTATATCGACCGGCAGGACGCCCGGACGGATCGCCAGCGCGCCGAATCGGCCCGGGCAGCGGAGGAATATGAAAAAAGTTTTGCCCGGGCGTAAAGTGTCCCGTCTGTCCCGGAATTATGTGCTATAATGATACCGTGGCGAAGTGGGGCAGGCACACGGGGCCGTTTGCCTCCGTCCCCGTGTGATACTCGGATCGTCACAGAACCGCTGCAGGATAAAACACCTGCAGCGGTTCTTTACGGAGGCAAACGATGAATTACAGATTCACACGCGATTGCGAAAACCTGAACCGGCTGCATGTTGACGGTGTCGGAAGATACGGGATCCCGCCCGTATCCCGGGCGGAGTACCGGGCGGACAACTGGATCAGCTTCAACTATGCACGTACGTGCGAGGAGCCGGAGAGGCACGGCATTCATTTTTTCGTTGATGACTACCAGTTTGTCCGCCTATGGGACAACCCGGACGCGTATCTGAACATGCTGTCCAAGTTTCAGGCGGTTTGTACGCCGGACTTTTCGATGTACACAGACTGGCCGAAGGCGGTCCAGATTTACAATTCGTACCGGCGGCATTGGCTTGGCGCGTACTGGCAGGAACACGGGATCCGCGTGATTCCGACCATAGGCTGGTCGGACGAAGAATCGTTCGACTGGTGTTTTGATGGGGATCCGACAGATTCAATGGTCGCGGTGTCCAGCGTCGGCACGCAGGGAGATGAGCGGGCGTCACGTCTGTTCGTCCGCGGGTACAAGCGCATGATGGACCGTCTCAGGCCGTCGTGCGTGCTGTTCTACGGGATAATTCCGGAAGAGTGCGGCGGAAATATCATTCATGTGCGATCGTTCGCAGAAGAGCGGTGGCGCAGTAAAAACAGGCAGGAGAGTGCACAATCATGGGAGGAAGAGGCAGTAACAGCGGGCTGACGGGCTCGAGCGGCGGAGGCGGCGGTGCTATAAACCCGTCCCTGTTTCAGATGCAGACGCAGCCGCCGCAGGTCCAGCCGACGGTACAGCAGGCACAGCAAGCCAACGCCGCAGCGTTCTCCGACACGGATAATTCGCCGTTCCATGACCTCTATAACGGCCGGAATTATTACCTGTCTCAGAACCTGACCGCGGACCAGATCAACGCGACTATACAGTATCTCCGGTCCGACACGGAGCCGGGAACGATGTATTCGATGTCCCAGAACATGAACTGGAAGATGATGCAGAACGCGGCACGCGGCCAGCCTCTCACAACGGGCATGAACGCGAATCAGATGTACACGTTCCGGCACATGATGGGTGCGATGCACAATCTCGGGTATAACACCAACCTGACGCGGTACGACCACGGCGAGTTCGTCAACGACATTCTGCAGAAGTCGGGTATGCGGAACGCTGATTTCACACGTATGTCGACGGCACAGCTGCAGCAGGCTCTGGTCGGCAAGACATACGGCGAGGAACGGCTCGTCTCGACGTCGTACAACGGCTTCAGGAACGCACCGGCGCAGACGCAGGCGACGTTCGTGAATCGGGCCGTGCGGATCGAATACAAAGCCAAAGCAAGCACACAGGCAATGATGCCGGGCAACGGCCCGGGCGGATCGGTCGGTGAGATCGTTCTCGCACCGAGCGGCGGCCGGCAGAACTACAAGATCACAGGCGTTCGCGTCGACAACAGCGTGAACGTCCGGCAGAAGGGCACGGCGCATATCGGCAGTCAAAAGCAGATCGTTCTGACCGTTGAGGTCGACTGATAAGGAGGCAGATATGGCAAGCACAAAACTGAACCGCAAGGACGTCGATCGCTTTACCGCAAGCGCGGTGGCGAACGTCAGCAAGAACACGTCGGAGCAGCAGAAGGTCGTCGACGAGTGGAACGCCAAGAACGGCAAGAAGCCTTCTACGCCCGCGAAAAAGAAGTGATCGGAGGTCGGCATGGGAGGAAGAGGCAGTAACAGCGGGTTGACGGCGACGCCGACCCCGACAGGCAGACTCCGGCCGTTGAACCCCCTGCAGCCGCCCGCACAACCGGTGGACCTGACGCCGAACGGCGAGCTGCAGACGGCTACACAGGCAACGGCGACGCTCGCGCAGATCGCGGCGATGACCGATGACGAGCTGGCGCAGGCGGTGATCGCCTCGCGGAACGTGGACATGCCGAACTTCCTGAACGACGTGCCGGATCAGACGCAGAAGTTCGTCTATCAGGTCGGGCTGAACGGCGCGCCGACGGTCATGGATCAGGCGCAGTTTGATCAGTTCCGAAGGCAGAACAATATTCCGCGCAGTCAGATCATGGCGCGCAGTGTGAACAGCAACGGGCCGTATTCAGCTCAGCAGATCGCCGACACATTCAAGTATTCCGAGCTCAATTACATCGGCGGCAAGTACGGCGGACAGGTCACCGGCGCGGGCACGTATTTTGACATGAACGGCGGCGGAAACACCGGATACGGCAGTGGTACGACCATCACGGCTATTTACAATCCGCAGACGGCGCGCGTGATTGACTTTTACGACCTGAGACGGCAGGCGGCATCGTTTGAACGAAGCCATCCCAAGTTTGCCGCCGCGGTGGGTTCGTTTGCCCGCGGACGGGGCGGAAACGTCTCCATCTACGCGCTGGCAATGGGCTATAACGCGATTTCCGGCGGTCCCGCGTCATCGACCTATCAGAATGTTATTGACAGAAGCGCCGTGATCGTGGTAAAATAATATAAAGTGCTGAACGGAGGCAACGACATGAGGGAAGACACGAAGAAGCCGAGCTCCTACAACCCGAAGACTAAAGCGGATTTCGAGGCCTACTGCCGCGCGATGGACGCCGCCAACGAGGACGTGATCAAGGGCGCCGAGAAGCGGACCGCGCAGAAGAAGGCGACGAAGGCGAGCAGCGGCTCGAAAAAGTGATTATCCGTCCCGCGGGGGATGGGTGAAAAAGCGTGACCTGAAAAGGCCGCGCTTTTTTCATGCTCTGGAAAGGAGGCAGTCTGATGGGCAGATACCGCAAGACCAGCAACATGCAGAAGTACAAGAATCCGGCCGACATGCAGGAGAAGATCGACGAGTATTTCGATTCGTGCGAAGGAAAGATTCTGACGGACGAAAACGGCAAGGTCATGCTTGATAAGTATGACCGGCCGATCATCGTCGGCGCTCATCCGCCGACGGTCACCGGACTCGCGTACGCGATCGGTTTCAGCTCCCGTCAGACGCTTCTAAACTACCGCGCGAGGTCCGCTTTCCGCGACGTCATCGACAAGGCTAAAATGCGCGTTGAGATGTACACGGAGGAGCGGCTGTTCGATAAAGACGGCGCAAACGGCGCCCGCTTTTCCCTCCAGTTCAATTTCAAGGGCTGGAAGGAGGACAAGAGCGAGGAATCGGGCGCGCCGATCGTCAGGATCGTCTGCGACATTCCCCGGCCGTCGGCAGAGGCACCGGCGGACGCGGAAACAGGCGATCCGCCAAAAGATGCCTCTGAAAAAGCAAAGGTGGTGAACAATCATTCCGAGTGACAATGAGGTTCGTCTGTCCGAGCTGATCGCGCCCTCGTTCTATCCAGTCCACTGGGATCTTCATGACGGCCTGCACACGTTCTATGACCTGTACGGCGGCCGTGGATCGACGAAGTCGTCTTTCGTCGGCGTCGAACTCGTCATGGGGATCATGGAGGACAAGAACGCGAACGGGATCATTTTCCGCAAGGTCGGAAACACGCTCGGCACGTCCGTCTATGAGCAGATCCTGTGGGCGATAAGCGCGTTCGGCGTCGAAAACCAGTGGCGGTGCATCACTTCCCCGTATAAGTGCACCTACAAGCCGACCGGGCAGGTGATCCTGTTCCGCGGGCTGGATAAAGCCAAAAAGCTCAAATCGATCAAGGTGGCTCACGGTTACCTGAAATACCTGTGGTTAAAACTTCTGACCACATTAAACCCGTTAAATTCAGGGGAACTCCTGATGGCAGGACAATCCTGAGCGAAAATCACTCGGCAACCCTTTACAAAGTTAGTCAGTAGTGGTATAATATACTGACGAAATCAGTAAAGGGGGCTGTAGTATGGAACACTGGAAATCAATAGCAGGCTTCGAGGACTACGAGATCAGCGATGAAGGTCGGGTCAAGAGCCACAAATACGGTCGTGAAGCGATTCTGAAACCCCGGATCTCCCATGACGGTTACGTGTGGTATTCGCTGTGTAAACACGGCAGGGGCTTTACAAAACGTGCAAACCGACTGGTCGCTGAGGCGTTCATCCCGAATCCTGAGAGCAAAAGTACCGTAAATCATATCGACGGAAACAAGATGAACAACTCCGTCGATAATCTGGAGTGGGCAACCCGAGAGGAACAGATGCGGCACGCCTATGACAATGGCTTGAAAGAGCCTGTCGTTGGTTGCATGCAGGGAAATCACGTCTTGTCTGAAGACGAGGTCCGGGAGATCAGACGGGTGTATAAGTCACACGACCAGAAAAACGGTATGCGGGCACTTGCGAGAAAGTACGGCGTCAGTGAGTCAACGATTTACAAGTGTGCTCACCGGACCACCTACAGCGACGTTGAGTGATGACGTGCAACGACTATCGAAAGTTAGGCCGTGAGAAAGCCGCGGCTCAGAACGAGTAGAGTAGGCCTCAAGCGAGGTCGAAAAAGCGGGAAGCGCACAGCTGGTAACAGGCTGTGCGCTTATGATATAGTCTGAACACCGTGGAGACACGGTGAGTCTGTGCGGAAGCGGCACAGACGCAACACATTGTGAAGAATTGGATGAGTTCGCCGGCGAGGAGGAGATCCGGTCTGTTCAGCAGTCCGTGCTCCGCGGCGGCGACAAGTGCATCGTCTTCAAGACGTTCAACCCGCCGATCAGCCGATCCAACTGGGCCAACCAGTATGTGATGCGTCCGCAGCCAAGAGCGCTGCGGCACAAATCGTGCTACACGGACGTTCCGCCCGCATGGCTGGGCCAGCAGTTCCTCGACGATGCCGAAGACCTGAAGGCGACCAACCCGCGCGCATATCAGCACGAATACCTCGGTGAGCCGGTCGGTACCGGCGGCGAAGTATTCGAGAACCTTGATATCCGGGAGATTTCCGCTGAGGAAATCAGCCATTTCGATAATATCTTCATGGGAATCGACTGGGGCTGGTACCCGGATCCGTTCCATTGGGCGAAAATGCACTACGACAGCACGCGGAAAACGCTGTACATCTACGACGAGTACCGCGCCAACAAGCAATCAAATGCCGAGACGTGGAACAATCTGGTCATGCTCAAGGGCGTCACCGGAGAGGACCTGATCACGGCGGACAGCGCCGAGCCGAAGTCAGTCAGTGACTACCGCGACTACGGTTCCCTGTGCCGCGAGGCGATCAAGGGCCCGGACAGCGTCCGGTACGGCGTGAAATGGCTGCAGTCTCTGAAGTCCATCGTCATTAACCCGATCCGGTGCCCGGCCACGGCGAAGGAATTTTCCGAATACGAATACGAGCGAACGCCGAGCGATGAGATCATCAGCGGGTATCCGGACGTCAACAACCATTCAATCGACGCCGTCCGGTACGCTCTTGAACGCGTATGGAAGCGGAAGGGCCAGTGATCTCCAGCCGGCATGAAATAATTTTCCAGTATTTGGTAAATCGGTATTGACTTGCCCTCGCGTTTTTGCTATAATGAGTGCACCACACTTTTACGGAGGCAAAACGTAATGGCAAAGAAACCGAAAAACGACATTCAGGCGTACGGCGCCGAATTAGGCGTCGGCATCAAGCAGGGACTGCAAGGGCTGAATACCGTGTGCAGTCCGAAGAGCCGGAAGAAAGCAATTCTTCTGATTCTCGTTCCGCTCGCCCTGTTCATTGCGTGTCTGGTGATAGGCACGTCGCGGGACACGATGAAATCATCGGGTTTGCGACTGTGTTCGGGCTGTGTCTGGGGCTGTATCAGTTCTACGTCGGCAAGATCAAGAAGGGACTGCTCTATACGATCACCTTTGGCGGTCTGCTGATCGGCTGCACCATTGACCTGTTCCGGTTGGCGTTCACGAAGACTTTCAAGGATGCAAACGGGTTCCCGCTGATCTACTGAGAACGAAATCTTTGACTGGAAACCCGTCCAGCCAACAATATTTGACTTTCTAAAATAATTTTAGAAATTTTTCAAAAAGCTCTTGACTTTCTGTCACGCGGCAATTATAATAAACGTGTGACAGAAAGTGAGGTGAAAAGGGTGTCACCCCGAATGGGCAGACCAAAAGTGGAGAAGCCGAAAGATGTCCGCTACAGTATCAGGCTTGACCGCGATACGGAATCGCGTCTTCGGGCGCATTGCGAAAAGCACCAGATCACACGCGGTGAGGCGATACGAAAAGCTATTCGATCTCTACTTGACAAAAAATAAACACACCCCCGCCTACTTTGCCGGTGAACGGGAGTGTGCTTTTCCCCAAAACCACAGGAGCTTTGGTAAATCCATTATACCACTTCTCCTGTGGTGTGTCAATATTATTTTTATCGAAACAGGAGAAGTTTATGGAAATTCGCATTACTGACACAGGCGTCACGGACGCCGCGCAGATTATCAGAAATGTTGCTCTCGTCGCGCAGGACAGCGCAGAACACGGAAGCCTCCCGTCCGAAATGTACGCGGACGTGTTCGGCCTGCTGGCTGACCTCGCCGAAGCGGTCACGGTTGCGGCTGCGGAAGAGAAAGCGGGGCGGGTCGCATGACGGTGACGAACGAACTGCAGGTGTTCAGCAACCCCGAATTCGGGAGCGTGCGCACACTGTTGATCGACGACGTGCCGTGGGCGGTCGGCAAAGACGTCGCCTCGGCGCTCGGGTACAAAGAGACAGCAAAGGCCGTGCGGGACCACGTAGATGGTGAGGACAGAGGGGGTGTCCAAAATAGACACCCCCTCCGGAGTGCAACAGGTGGTCATCATCAATGAAAGCGGTCTGTACGCCTTGATCCTGTCCAGCAAGCTCCCGGCAGCGAAACGCTTCAAGCGCTGGGTAACGAACGACGATGCACAATAACGCTTTTCCCTCCTCCCGGGGGCGTCAGAAATGGCGCCCCTTTTTACATCCCGCCGTAAAGGGTGGTGAAACATGTTTACACGACTCCTGAATTTCATTCGACAGGTGGTGAGGCGTATCCTCCCGTACAAAGACATAGAGACGGTCGAGCGGATCGAGACGCCGCTGTCGACCGAGATGCAGACGGCGCTTGACACGTGGTACAACATGTACCTGAATAAGGCAGATTGGCTGAAGCCGGACACGGTCCGGTCGCTGAATCTGCCTTCTTTCATCTGTGCCGAGCTGTCTCGGCAGGTGACCCTCGAAATGAAGTGGTCCATCACCGGCAAAAACAAGAACGGTGACACGCAGGACGCGAACGGCGAGGATATCACCAACCCGCGGGCGGAATACCTAAAAACCGAGTTCGCCAAGTGTATCGCGGCGCTCCGGCAGAAGCTGGAGATCGGCTGCGCAGCCGGCGGAATGGTCATCAAGCCGTATCCCAAGGGCAAGCACATCTTTTTTGACTGGACCATGGACTGGGCGCTGTACCCGATCGCTTTCGACGACGACGGCAACCTCAGCGACGTCATTTTCCGCGACACCTTCACCGAGGGCAAGACTTTTTACACACGTCTCGAGCGGCACACCGTCGAAGGCGACGGCGTCAAGATCACGCAGCGGGCGTTCAAGTCGGCCATCCGTGACATGATCGGCGTGGAGATCAGCCTGTCCGAGGTGCCGCAGTGGGCAGAACTGGAGCCGGAAGCGACGGTTCAGAACACGGACGGCCAGATGTTCGGCTGGTACAAGGTCGCTGCCGCGAATAATATTGACGTGGAGTGCCCGATGGGCGCGTCCGCGTTCGCCAAGGCCGTCGGCACGATCGAACAGGCCGACCTGCAGTATTCCCGCCTCCTGTGGGAGTACGAGGCGTCTGAGATGGCGATTGACGTGGATCCTACCGTTCTCCGCCCGAAGAAGGTCAACGGAGAGGCGGAAATGCCGCACCTCAATGAACGGCTGTTCCGGTCCGTGGATCTGGGTAACGATGACACCTACAACGTGTTCGCGCCGGCGATCCGGGACGCCTCGCTCCTGAACGGCCTGAATCAGCTGTTCATGCGGATCGAGGATCAGGTCGGGTTCGCCCGCGGCATGATCTCTGACGCAAACTCCGAGGCCCGGACAGCGACGGAGCTGCGGATCGTCAAACAGCGATCCTATGCTACTGTTGCCGATAACCAGAAGGCGCTTGAAGCGTGCCTGAAGGACGTTATTCGGACGATGGACAAATACGCCACCATGTACAAGCTCGCGCCGGAAGGCGATTATGACGTCTCCTTTGAGTGGGATGATTCGATCATCACCGATACCGAGCAGCAGATGAACGAACGTCTGCTGCTGTACAACAACGGCCTGCTGGGTAAGGCCGAGTTCCGCGAATGGTATTTCGGTGAGACCGAAGCACAGGCGGCCGCCGCGATTGAAGCGATCACAACCGAGCAGGCGGCCGCCGCGGCGGCCGCGGCCAGCATGCTGCCGACGCTTCCCGAGGAGGAATAAATGCTGACCCGGGGCAGGCTGGAAGAGGCGCTTCGGAGCGTAACCGACCGGCTCAACAAGGTCAACCGGCTGTTCGTGCGCAAGATCGCCGCGCAGATACTGCGGATCGGTGAGCTGAACCAGACCAGCGTGAACCGGCTGATCGTCATGCAGGACATGGGCGCCGACGTCGCTGATATCACCCAACAGCTGCAGAAGGCAACCGAGCTGAACATCCGGGACATCATGGCGATCTACCAGAAGGCGCTCACGGAGAGCTACACGGACAGACGGTTCGCCGCGTACCTGCAGCAGAATCCGCTGCCGGAGGATCGGCGGGATCGGATCGTTCAGTTCGCGCAGAACGTCGCCGCGCAGACTGCGACGGCGATGCAGAACCTTTCCAATACGACAGCGGTAGCCGGTCGATATAAAAACGCGGTCGATCAGGCGATCACGGCAGTCTCCACTGGGCTGCAGGACTACAAGGGTGCAACGCGCGATATCATCCGGGACATCGGTTACAACGGCCTGCAGGTCTACTACGAAAGTGGATACCACAGGCGGCTGGACACCGCGGTCCGCCAGAATGTCATCGACGGCGTGAACCAGATAAACCAAAACGCCTCTCTCGCCATGGGAGAGGCGTTAGGTTTTGACGCGGTCGAGCTCTCCGCGCATGCACACAGCGCACCGGATCACGAGCCCGTGCAGGGCCGTGTGTTCCTTAAACAGGAGTTCGAGCGTATGCAGGCCGGTGAGGACTTCTCCGACGTCGACGGGCGCCGATACGAAGGATTCCGCCGCCCGATCGGCGAATGGAACTGTATGCACATCGCCATGGCGTTTTCGACAGAACATTCCGTCCGACGGTACAGCGAGGAACAGCTGCAGCAATGGGCTGATGACAACCGGAAGGGCTGTACGGTCAACGGCAGGCACATGACGACGTATCAGGCGCAGCAGGCAATGAGGCGGACGGAGACACTGGTCCGGCGTGACAAAGACCTCGCAAACGCGGCACGCACTGCAGAGGACGACAAGCTCCGCCGGGAGTGCCAGATCCGTATAAACGCACGCACGGTGCAGTATTACGCCCTTGCCAAGGAGGCGGGTCTGACGCCTCACGGTGATCGGCTGTCGGTCGAGGGCTTTAAGGCAGTCAAGGTATGACATCGGTATTGAAGGCACTCAGCCTTTGATCATATTTCCACCCGCGGTATGTGGATTAAACTGCCGCCGACGGGACACTCAGTCGCGTCGAAAACGGAGGACGCATGACACTCAAGGATCTTCTTTCCCCGGAACTGTACGCGCAGGTGCAGGCAGAGATCGACAAGCGGAACGCCGGACAGGAAGACAAAACGAAGCACGTTCGTTTTGCGGACCTGTCGGAGGGCGGTTACGTTTCCGTCGAAAAGTATAACACCCTGAACCAGCGCGTGACCGACCTGCAGGGGCAAATCACCAAGCGCGACACCGACATCACCGACCTGCAGACCAAGCTCACGGCGGCGCAGGCTGACGCGGCAAAGCTCACGGAGGTGCAGACCACCCTGACCGGGCTGCAGACCAAGTACGCCACGGATCAGAAAGAGTGGGAAGCCAAAAACCAGCGCCAGCAGTATGAGTTTCTGGTCCGCGAAAAGGCCAACGGCCTTCAGTTCTCCTCTCCCGCCGCCCGGCGAGACTTCATCTCGCAGGCGAACGGCAAGGATTTCAAGGTCGATGGCGAGGTGATTCTCGGTTACGAGGACTTCCTCACGAAGTACAAGGCCGAGAATCCCGGTGCGCTCGTGGAGGCTACGCCCGCTGCGGGAGAAGGCGGTGACGGATCGGGACCGGATGGAGGCAAGGCACCGACGATCGTGCTCCCCAAGAACACCAAGCCCGAACCGGATAAAAACGCATTCGGGTTCGTATTTCGTGGCGTCCGGCCGAATCCGGACGAAAAAAAATAACTGACAGAAAGGAAAAACACAATGCCTGCAATTAACTATGCTGCGCAGTACAGCGCCGCGCTCGCTCAGGCGTTTCCGTACGTTCTGAATTTCGGCGCGCTGTATGCCACCCCGAACAACGGTCGGTACCGCATGGGCGAGGACGGAAAGACCGTCTACATCCCCAACCTGTCGACCACCGGTCGGACGGATGCCGACCGCGACACGATCGCCAACGCCGCGCGTAACTATGACAACGCGTGGGAGCCCAAAACGCTGAAGAATCAGCGCAAGTGGTCCACGCTCGTCCACCCGAAGGATATCGACCAGACCAACGGCGCCGCGTCGATCACGAACATCACGCAGACCTTCAACGCTGAGCAGAAGTTCCCGGAGATGGATGCTTACTGCATTTCCGAGCTGTACAAGCTCTGGACCGAGCAGGGTCACACGGCGGATCACACCGAGCTGACCACCGCCAACGTCCTCTCCGTCTTCGATTCCCTGATGCTCAAGATGGACAACGCCCGCGTTCCTGCCAACGGCCGCATTCTCTACTGCACGCATGAGGTCAAGACCATGCTCAAGCAGGCGGCCGGCCTTACGCGCAACTATGACGTCCTCAACGGTGGTACGGCGATCAACCGCACCGTCTCCCGTATCGAGGAGGTCGAGGTCGTCGGCGTCCCGGCGTCCCTCATGAAAACCGAGTATGACTTCACGTCCGGTTGGCGTGCGCTGGAAGGCGCCGACCAGATCAACATGCTTCTGGTCCATCCGGACGCCGTCATCACCCCGGTCAGCTACCAGTTCTCGCAGCTGGACGCTCCGTCCGCGATGACGCAGGGCAAATACTTCTACTACGAAGAGTCCTTCGAGGACGTCTTCATCCTCAACAAGAAGTCCGATGCCCTCCAGTTCAACACCTCCATCGAGTATGTCGGCGGCCTGACCGTCACGTCTGCTGCGAACGCCTCCACGTCCGGCAGCACTGATATCACCGTCTCCCCGGCGTCCGCTGGTACGGGCTATAAGTATTACTACAGAACCGGCGCGGCTGTCATCGAGGTCCATGAAGGCGACGTGATCGCCACCACCGGTGACGATGCGTGGACCGAGCTGACGCTGTCCTCCGGCGAGGCGACGCTGGCCAGCCAGACCACCGGTGAATATCTCACCGTCGTTCGCGCGAAGACCAGCTCCATGGCGGTCGACAAGGAAGGCCACGTCGTCATCACGGCGAAGGCCTGATAAACGCAGAAAGGGGGCCGTACGATGGCGCACTCGCAGTATTTGACTTATGCCGAGTATCAGGGGTACGGCGGTACGGCTCCTGAATTGGCGTTCCCTGTGCTGGAGTTCAAGGCCAGAAAGCGCGTCGACTACGTCACGGACAGCCGCGTGCAGGGCATGGAGACCGTCCCGGAGGCGGTCAAGCTCTGTATGACGGCGCTGATCTCCATGGAGAACGTCGTCGGTATTCAAGCGCAGGCGGAGCAGCCTGTGGTCACGTCCTTCTCAACGGATGGGTACTCCGAGAGCTACGGCAAGTCTATGGGCGCGGAAGACGCCGACAGGGGAATGACAGCCGTGATCAAGGAGTACCTCTACGGGGAGACTGACGATCACGGCGTCCCGCTTCTGTACAGGGGGGTGTACCCGTATGCGTCTGTGTAACGACAGCATAACCGTGTTCAACGCCCGCTACGATCCGGCGCTTGACCGTGACGTGTACGTCGTCACGGTCATCGCCGGTGTATCGTGGTATGATGAAATCGCGTCGACCGTAGACCAGTCCGGATTGAGAGCGGCCGACCGGTACACGATTCGCATTCCTGTCGATGCTGATTTCGGCGGGAAGGCGTACGTGGATCCGGTCGGCTACACGTCCGCGGACCCGAGCGTGACGTTCACGCTGCGGAACGGTGACATCATCGTCCGCGGTGCAGTCAGCGCCGGCGTGGATCCGCGTCCGGCGGATCTGCAGAAGGCGTACACCGAGACGGCAACGATCCTCGGTGTGACGGACAACCGCCGCGCGCCTCACGCACCGCACTGGAAGGTGGTCGGACGATGAGCAACGGTGTGTTCCGGGTGCAAGTCCGGTTCAACGGATCGTCGGATCTGCTCAAACGGCACCACCTTGAGAAGGGCGGGCTGGTCCAGCAGGTCATGCAGACCTTCCTGCGCCGTCAGAGGAAAAAACGTCGGCGTGGGTGCGGTTTGGTAACGCGATCGCCACGGCAGGCTCGCACGCGCTGCGGATCACGTCCACGCTCGCCCGAATCCCGTATCACCTCGTCACCAAGGGCGCACAGGCCGCGGCCTCCGCCGTACAGGCGCTCGGACGCCGACTGAAAAACTTCATCACACACGCGAAAGGCGCAAAGTTCCAGTCCAACGCACTGGTCAAAACGCTGACGTCGCTGAAACGACTGTTGATTACCCGCGTCAAGCGCATGTTTATCTCCGCGATCTTCAATCAGGTCAAGGAGGGTATGCAGGCGCTGGCGCGGTATTCCGATGCGTTCAACGGTGCAATGTCGCGGATCAAGAACTCCGCCAAAGAGCTGTCCGCCAACTTGTCCGTGACGCTCGGCGGGCTGGTCGAGAAGGTCGAACCGGCGGTCACCGTGTTCCTCGACGCCCTGTCCAAGCTGGTCGTTCAGATCAATACGATCTTCGCCGCGCTGCAGGGCAAGCAGTCCGTGACAGTCGCCAAGGAACAGATGGAGTCCTATCGGGACAGCCTTGACGATGCGACAGAGTCCGCGAAGAACCTGAAGGCACAGGTGTACGGGTTCGACGAGCTGAATAAACGGAACGAGGACAACGGTGAGGAAACCGACGCCTCCGACCTCTTCGAAGAGGTCCCGATCGATACCGTTCTCCCCACCAAGATCAAGGGTCTGCTCGAAGAGATCAAGGCGCTGTGGACCGACGGGCAGTATTTCACGTTCGGCGCGCGCATAAGCGCCGGGTTCGGAGACGTTCTGACCGCGGTGGATGACTGGATCCGTAACGTCTTCCGTCCGAAGGCCGAGGAATGGGCAGGCCGAATCGCGGAGGTGTTCAACGGACTTGTTGCCGGGCTACACTGGGAGCTGATGGGGAAAACCCTTGCTGACGGCCTGAACTCTGTCTTTGGCGCTATCAACACTTTCCTGACGACCTTTGATTTTGAGGCTTTGGGAAAGGGCATCGGCAAGGCAATCAACGGCTGGTTTGATAACGTCGAGTGGGATTTGCTGGGACAGACCTTTGCCAACGGCTGGAACGCCCTTGTAGATTTCATTTTCGGCATTGTGAGTGAAGTTGACTGGGCGAACGTCGGAGATTCTATTGCTGAGTTTATCCAGAATTTCTTTGACACCATCGACTGGGACAAGACCGCACAGACCATTATCACCGCGATCAACGGCATTGTCGAAGCCTTTGACCACCTGTTCACCGGCGTTGACTGGAACGGCATCGGTCAGAACATCGGCAAATTCCTGTCCGATTCCCTGTCCGGAATCGACTGGGGCGCTCTGTTCCAGACGGTCATTGACGGCGTGAACAGCATCTTTGAGCTGATCCTTGGCGTCTTGGAGGGCTTTGACTGGGGCAAGGTTGCCCGTAGTCTGGCCGAGGGCGTGAACAAGATTGACATTGCTGAAATGCTCACCAACGCGGCCCGGATCGTCAGCGAGTTTGCCACCGGAGTTTTGGAGTTTGTCGTACATTTCATCGAGACAGTTGACTGGCACGAGCTGATTTCTAAGCTCTGGGACGGTCTTGTGAGCATCGTCAATGCCATCGACTTTGAAAAGCTGGTGGAGCTGGCCTTTGAACTGCTGGGCGCAGCGATTGGCGCCGCTACACAGATTATCTTTACGCTGTGTGAAAAGATCTGGGAGCTGTTCAAGGAAGGATGGGAGGGCATCAAGTCCTACTTCAGCGAGTACATTGAAGCCTACGGCGGGAATATTATTGCAGGGCTTTTCATGGGGATCGTGAATGCGCTGGCAAACATCGGACAGTGGATTTACGATCACATTTTCAAGCCGTTCATTGACGGTTTCAAGAAAGCCTTTGGCATCAATTCTCCGTCAACCGTTATGGCTGAAACGGGAAAATACATCATTGACGGCCTTCTTCAGGGCCTTGAGAACACGTGGAAGAACATCACACAGTTTTTCGATGAGAAACTGAGCGCGCTCAAGGAAACTTTGTCCAACGTCTGGTCGAGCATCCGGCAAAGCGCGGAAGAGCGGTGGGGAAAGATCAAATCGACCATTTCCGTGCTCTTCAACAGCACACAGCGCGACGTGACGGGGAAGGCGTCGCTCCTCGGAACGGCGCTGTCGGATAACTGGACGGCGATCAAAACCACAGCGCAGTCGGCGTGGAGCGGCATCAAAACCACAGTCTCCGGGCTGTTCGTCGGCCTGAAGACCGATATGCAGAAGGAAGACTGGACATCTGTCGGGAGAAACATTGCCACCGGTGTACAAGCCGGGGTCGAGTCCGCGTGGTCAAGGGTCACCAGCACAGTCACGACGCTCGCCAGCGGGCTGATTAAAGCGGCAAAGGACGTGTTTCAGATCAGCTCTCCGTCCGCTGTGTTCGCGGCGATCGGTAAATTTCTCGACCTCGGTCTCGCGGAAGGCATCGATGACTACGAGTCTTCGGTCCTGCGGTCGGTGTCCAACATGGCGGACGATGTCGTCGAGCAGTTCGGGGACAACCCGGCTACACTTCAGATCGGGACCGAGAGCGGCGGCCTTGTGACCTCGCTGTCAGGGGTTGCCGCAAAACTGTCTGACATTGCCGGTATATTCCGGGAAATCAACGCTTCGCTTCTCGGCTCCGGCGGATTGCAGGTTCCGTCTATTGCAGCTGGTACGGAGGTGCCGTATAAAACGCGTGTCAGTTCCGCTGCCTCTGGCACGGTCATGGACGCGTCCGGCGACATCGACGAACGACTTGCCGATCAGTCGTATATTCTACGGCAGATCCTCGAGCTGCTTGAGCGCGCTAAGCTGCGTACGAGCGGCGATGAGATCGCAGATGCGCTGGCGTATGCGCTGACTCGCACGCAGCGCGGATTCGGAGGTGCATGAGGATGGCTATTACAGGGGCTCTTATCATCAACGGACATGACTATACCCAATACGTCAAACAAAAAACCGGCCTCGCGTGGGCACGCGAGAATACTAATGACTCGGACGCTGGCCGCGACGAGGCCGACATCATGCACACGAACGTAAGATCGCATCAGAGGAAACTGACGGTAAAGTTAGGTCCTATGCCGTTCTCGGCAGCGCAGCAGCTCGAAACGGATCTGCAGGGGCACGACGCGGGTGTGGTCGTGCAATACCCGGATCTCAAGGATGGCATGTGCTCCCGGTTGTTCTATTCGACCAGTATCTCCGCGGCCGAGGAGCAGTTCCGGGATGACGACATTGTGATCGACAACGTGACGTTCACGCTGATCAGCGTTAAGGAGGCGACGGTGACGTAATGCAGGCGCTACCTACCGGATGGGGCACCGTGTTTGCGGGGCCCCATCAGACGGAATACAAGTTCGTTATCGACGGTGTGGAATACACCGGAGCGGACGTCAAGGGAACGCCGGTTATCAGCAAGCCCTTGCTCGACAAGCCCGCCATCGGACGGTGCTGTACGGCGTCTGCTAAGCTCACGATCTATCCGAAGGCTGACATCCCGCGCGCCGCCTCGGTCGACGCGTACTGCCGCCTTCGGTCCCTGTCGGCAGCAACGGTCACGGACTGGCTTCCGCAAGGGAAGTTTTACATCACACAGCGGAACGGTAAAAACCCGCAGGAGCTATCCTGCCTTGACGCGATGATCAAGGCCGGTGTCATGTATCAGGACAAGACCGCGTTCGATCAGTGGCCGCAGGCTATGGCGGACGTCGTCGACGATATCGCGGATATTATGGGTGTCACGGTCGATTCCCGTACGGAGATCCAGACTGGCGCGGATTACGTGGTAGACTATCCGAACGAGGACGTGCTGATTTCCGAGGTGCTCGGCATGATCGCCGCAGCGCACGGCGGAAACTGGATCATCACGGAGGCAGGTGCCCTGCGGCTTGTGGTGCTCGCGGATCCAAGCGTGGTGGCCGAGCAGGACATCGGCAAAGAGCACACCGGGTTCAAGCTCCGGGGCAAGGTCCGGGAGATCACCCGGGTGACGCTCACGGACGGCGCGGGTAACGAGTTCACCGCCGGCGACGATACCGGTACGGAGCTCAGCGTGCGGTGCGACTATGCTACACAGGCTATCGCGGATCGGCTGTGCGACGATGACGGCAATCCCGCATCGGTGTTGTATGGCACGCAGTTCCGGCCGTACACTCTTACTGGCGCATATCTCGATCCTGCAGTCGAGCTCGGCGACACTATCGCCGTCACGGACCGGGGCGGCACGTCTTATACCGTCGTGGCCGAATCGATCGAACTGCGGTGCACTGTCTCCGCTACGTGCAACCTGTCGACCGCGACGGAGGACGAGACAGGTGACGAATTTCCGTACATCTCGGCGCGCGACCTGACGCTCAAGCGGTCTGTCCGGACAGACGCGACGTATTTCGGCAATCGGATCAACAGATCGGAGGGCTTCGTTAGTGAGCGCGTCGTAAACGGAAACGCTGTGGCGCGTCTCACCGCGAACGCGAACACGTTCTCCATGCAGGTGCTGGAGAATGGCGCATGGGTGGACAGAATCTACTTCGACGCGGCGACCGGTAAGTACGTGATTGCCGGTGAAGTCAAGGTGCAGAGTGTTTCCGACCTCGAAACCGATCTTGCCACGTCGGGTGCAACCGTCATCAACGGCGGGAACATTACAACCGGTACGATTAACGCCTCGAAGGTAACGATCAACAATATCAACGCAAGCAAGATCACGACCGGTACGCTGTCTGCGGATCGGATCGACGTCGACAGCCTGCACATAAAGAAACTGTATTTTGATCACGATTCAAATCCTGCGATAACGGCCGCCGTTTTTGACACCTACTATGAGACCGTAAATAGTCAGAACACTCTCGGCGTGATCATAGGCCTGAATAAGATTTATGGCAGCCCGACCGGTGTGTCGTGGAGTCTCCCAAAAAAGGTACACATCTATGGAGATGCCGTCCAGATAACCAACAACTACTCCACGCGATCTGAGGACGGGATCATATTCCAGCAGGGCACGTCGCCGCCGTTAATCTCCGCACCGAATTACAGTGCATATTTGAAAACGCTGTCGTTCAATCCGATTACAACGTATCTATCGATTCCTTACGCTAACGCCCTGTACGTCAACAGCGGGCATCTGTATTTCTACAACGGCTCGTCCAGCACAATGCTTGCGTGACGAACCGGAACAAGGAGGCAAAGAAATGAAGCTTGGTAGGATCGTAAACGCGGTTCCGGCGCTGCAGAAAGTGGCGTCTACGGATCTCTCACTCAGCGTGCTCTACCGCGTCGGGCGGCTGATGGACAGTCTCGAAAAACAGCTCGATTTTTATAATGAGCAGCGAGACACGGCGCTTGCCAAGTACGGCACGGAGACCGAGACCGAGCCGGGCAGATGGTTGATCGCGTCCGAGAATCTGCCGGCCTACGAGGCGCGTATGGCGGAGCTGCTGGACGTCGAGGTGGATGACGTCAGCCCGGTCCGCATTCCTGTCTGCGAGAACCTGCGACTTTCCTATAATGACCTCAGCGCGCTTCAAGGGTTCGTCGAACTCGAAGGTGCGGAGGAATAAGGAGGCAGATCATGGCGACCAATTACGCACAGCTCGTCCAGCAACAGCTCGCAGACCTACAGCGACAGTACGCGCAGCTCTCTGCTCTGCAAAATCAGATCGCGTCGGATCCGAACGCCGGGGGAGCCGCAAACGCTACCGGACACGACGTGCCGTCGTCCGAAATCCCACAGCCGGTCCTGTTCGTGGACGGCATTGAAAGTGCGCGAAGTCTCCCTATGCGACCGAACACCACGATCGTTGTGTTTGACAAAAACGAATCGGTGTTCTATCTCCGGTCGAAAGACGCAAACGGGAAGGAAGCGCCGCTCAAGCTCGGACCTTTTACGCTGAAAGACGCACCGGAGCCGGAGAGCAACACCCTCACACGGAAGGATCTGGACGATTTCAAGGCGGAGATCAAGGCGATGCTGACCGGCGGCTACACCCCTGAGGCGAACGGATCGAAGCGGCGCAAGGCGGAAACGTCCGCCGCACATAATGAAACGGAGGCTGATGAATGAATCCTATCTTACAAATGATCGGCGGCATGGGCGGAAACAACGGCAGATCTCTTATGCTGCAGGCCTTCGCGGCCATGATGCGCGGCGAATCACCGGAGGCGTTTATGCAGGGTCTTGCCAACCGCGTACCGGAGCTGCAGGGACTGGATCTCGCCAACCTCGAACAGACTGCGCACGCGCTGTCCGCTAAGAAGGGTGTCAACGAAGGTCAGCTCATCCAGCAGATCCAAACGGAGGCGGCGGCGCAGAAGTAATCCGATTCAAATCCCGGCCGGGTTTGAAAATATTTTTCCACAAAGGAGTGTCTACTATGGGTGACAACACTATCGGCGGCGGCTGGATTTGGGCATTTCTGATCATTGCCCTGATCTTCGGTCTCGGCGGCAACGGCGGCCTGTTCGGCAGCGGCAACGGTGCGACGGAAGCGGCCATCAACGCCGCGGTCAACAACCAGAGCCTCCAGAACGGTCAGCGTGACATCCTCCTCTCCAGCGCGAACAACAACTACGAAACGCTGCAGCAGATCAATCAGCAGTCCATGAATATGATGCAGCAGCAAAACACGAACCTGATCAATGCCATTCAGGGATTCAATCAGGTCAACCTCCAGAACGCCAACCAGTTTGCGGAACTGCGTCAGCAGATCGCACAGCTCGGATTCCAGATGGAATCGTGCTGTTGTTCGATCAAAACGCAGATGCTTCAGGACAAGTACGACGAGCTCGCGGAGAAATATCGTACCGTCCAGAATGACGCGTCGAACGCCGCACAGTCTCAGTATCTCCTCAGTGTCATGGGTAAGTGGGTCGCCAACCCGGCGGCCGCTTCTGCCTGATTTTAACAGCACCGGACCGGGAGGGCTTCGGCCCTCTCGGTCTTCCGGGGCGGAAAGGATAAGACATGAAAATCATTCAGATTTTATCCGAAAAAATCGACGATGAGATCCACGATTCCGCGGAGTATGCAAAGCTCGCGCTCGAAAACAAGGCGCTTTATCCGGGGCTGGCGGAGGTGTTTTATACTCTGTCTCTCGAGGAGATGAAGCATATGGCCATGCTGCACGCCGAGGTCACGAAGCTGATTGACGAGTACCGTCGGAGCAAGGGTGAACCGCCGGCCAACATGCTGGCCGTGTATGACTACCTACACAAGAAGAGCATCGAAAAAGCACAGGAAGCCAAGAACTATCAGGTCCTGTTTAAGGGGGTATAACCATGATATGCGTATCAAAAGAACCGTTCGGCCGCCGTGGTGACAAACAAATGATGAACGTAATCATCGTCGCTGACGACACGCCGGATCCGCTGCCGACGTCCGGGGAGAATGTGACGGGAATGAGCGCGGACGAAGTGTTTGCACCGTTTTCGGTGCTGTACGTCGTCTCCACGGAGGCCGCGCATCAGATATATCTCGCCAATGAATCGGGCGAATTTGTTGCGCAATAAGTGGGGGAGGAGGTGAGTGAATAATGGGCAAAGAGCTTACGTATGCGCTGATTATGGCAAACCGGGCTGCGCCTGCCGCGGCGACGGCGCAGGCTGCGGCGCAAACGGCGTCTGAAGCGGCAAACGCAGCCGGGCAGTCTGCCGCTGCGGCATCGGACTCTGCCGCAGCGGCAGCCCAGTCCGCAACCACTTTAGTGGTCGATGATACACTCTCTGTCTCTGGGCGTGCGGCTGACGCGAAGGCTGTCGGCGTATTCCGCGACGCAATCATTCGAAAGATCGCAACATCCGCAGACGAGTGGGTAAACGGAGTAATCAACACTACCACCGGGGCGGAAGTATCTTCCACAACGCGCATCCGCACAGATTTCATCAGCAGGGCGATAAAAACCGTATCTTGCAATACGGGATACAGATTTGTCGTTTACGGATGGAGTGGCAATACGTTTGTCGGAACATGGACAGGGACGCAATTTGAAAAGTCGCCAAACTGGCATACATCTCCCGTCCACCTATATGAGACGAGCGGTGCTGATTCTATCCGCATCGTGGCGGCAAAATCCGACGACAGCACCGTTTCCGCGTCTGATGGTGTGAATATCGTCTACTGGTGGGCAACCGATCCGACACTCTCCGTTCCCGGATCGGCGGCAGACGCGAAAGCGACTGGCGACGCGATTCACGATACGCAGGAGATGATCGCGCCGAGAGAAGCATCCTCCACAGCGACGCGGAACTACTCAATCGGCGACCTCGTCGTCGTCGGCGGCGCTCTGTTAAAAGCGACAGCGGCGATTGCAACTGGCGAGACGATCTCGTCCTCTAACACGGAGGAAACAAATGTCGCGTCTGAACTTGCGGCCGGGAGCGGCGGAGGTGTGGATGAAAGTGCGCTGACATCTGTCGAGCCATGGTACACGGGAACAAACCTCGCAACGAAATTCGCAGACGAAATAACATCGTATGGCGGTGATCCGTGGGCTTGGATTAAAGCAAGAATCACCGCGGGGAACTTTTCGGGTATTCACGCAAACGACTATATCCCGTTTACAACGACGAACAACAAAGCATTCAATGCGTGTGTTGCGGGGATTAATACCTATAAGGGGTATTACAATATCCCTAACCACATAGATTTTATATGCCGTGAAGCATGGTCGAACAAATATAAGATCAATTCAAAAAACTACAACAACGGTTTGATCCCCGTTGAGACTATCACCGGTGACGGAGAGACAACAGCGTTTGTTCTCACAAAACAGATGAACGATGTTGATTCTGTCAAGGTGGGAAGCACTTCTCTGACCGGGTGGACATATGATCCGTCAACATATACGCTGACGTTTGAGGAGGCACCCGCCGCAGGATCAATCACGGTAACTGGAACTGGAACACCGCACCCGTGGATTGCATCTGAACTGTACCATTATCTGAACAGCCTCGCAGGTCAGGTACCGGATAGCGCAAGTTTCAACCCTGCTGTGAAGCACGTGGATTACACGCAGGGCGGCGTGTACTACTACCTCCCCTCCGCGCTCAAGGCGGTGATCATCGAAAAAACTGTGAACTTACCGAAGAGGTACAATGCCGCTAAACTAATCACCGATGATGTCGATGCGGGATGGACGAACATCGGCAAATTGTGGCTTCCGTCGGAGTGGGAAGTAGCAGGCGGTGTCGTATTCGGGACAAGGAATAATTCTGTGCGCGGCACTTGCGTTCAATACCCTGTTTTCCAAAGCATGGAGAACCGTATCAAGACGGTCAATGGAGCGAGATCGGACTGGTGGGTTCTTTCAGCCAATTCAGGAGACTCGGCGAAATGGTCTTATGTCACAAGTGGTGCCGCGTTCTACGCAAGCGACACTCCTTTTAATGCAGGCATTCCGATTTGTTTCCGAATCGCATGATTTTGTATCCCTAAATTTCAATAATATAAAAAGGAGAAAAAACAAAATGTATTTTGTCATTGAACTGCAAACGACTGGCGGGCAGACCGCACACCTCGTGACCTCTCACGCTACACGTGAAGCGGCGGAGAGCAAGTACCACACGATCCTTGCGGCGGCAGCTATCTCTTCCGTCGAGAAACACGCGGCGGCAATCATCACCGAAGAGGGTTTCGAACTGATGTATCAGTGCTATTTTCATCCCGTGATCGAAGATAGTGATGATAACGAAGTGAACGAATAACATTTCATGCCTCAGTGCTATATCCACGCGGCTCAGTAAAATGCCCACCGGGAGGTTTGCCGCGTTATGCGCGTCAAAGCGACGCGGGAGACGGGCGGCTATAATTGGTGCGGGTAATCCCTCCCTCCTCAACTTGACAAACATCGGAGATGAAAAATGGAGATCATAAATTTGGTTCTGAAATGGGCCGTACCCTTTGTGTGCGGCGCGGTGATCGCATGGCTCGCAGGCGCGGTCCGGAATTTGCGCAAACGTAACGACGCGCTCGAAAACGGAGTGCAATGTCTTCTCAGAGCCGAAATTATCCGGGAGCACAAGGAGTACATCCTGAAGGGCTACTGCCCTATTTACGCAAAAGATAGTTTGAAACGCTCGTACCAAGCGTATCACGACCTCGGAGGTAACGACGTGGCGACAAAGCTGTATGAGGACGTGATCGCCCTCCCGGAGAGCGCGTCTGACACAGTCGGAAAGTGAGGGAAAGCTCATGGTCAAAGGAATCGACGTATCGAATTGGCAATCCGTCATCGACTGGCAGCGGGCAAAGGCGGACGGGGTCAGCTTTGCGATGGTGAAGGCGTCGCAGGGGAAGCTGACATCCAACCCGAACGTCGGACCGTTCGCCGATTCGATGTTCATGAATCACCTCAAAGGCGCGGTCCGCGCCGGAATCCCGGTCGGGGTGTACCACTACCTCTCGGCGCGGAATATCGCCGAGACGGAGAAGGAAGCTGCCTTCTTCATCAAGACGGTCGCGCCGGTCAAGGACAAGGTGACGCTGTGGGCGGCGATCGACGCGGAGGACGATGCAAACCTCCCGACGGAGAAGGGCGCCCTCACGCAGATGATCCACCTATTCGCGGATATCCTCGTCCGGGCCGGATACAGACCGATGCTGTACTCGAATCCGGGATATCTGACGTACAGGCTCGGAGACGTCTCCGATCTCCCGCTCTGGCTTGCGTACTGGGGGGTGACGGCCGACAAAGCGCTGGCGTACAGTCCGACGATATGGCAGCCCTCCAAGGCGCCTGTAGACGGAGTGAGGGGTGACGTGGACATCGACTACGGGTATTTTGCCGCGGACAGCACGATCCGCGTCGGAGACAAGGTCCGAGTCGTCTCGCCGTACGTCTATCACAGTATCCGGCGCTTCGCCGTGTACTACAGCTCATACGACGTGATCGCCGTCAACGGGGACCGCGTCGTGATCGGCATCGGTTCCGTCGTGACGGCGGCGGTGCACGTGAAAAACCTCGCCAAGCTGGCGATCCAGTGATGAAAGGAAGGAAAACATGAAAAGGACAATCCTCGATAAGCTCAAGTCCCGGAAGCTCTGGGTGGCGATCATCGGTGTGATCATCGGGATCGCGTCTGCCTTCGGCGTCGACGCGTCGGAGTATACGCAACTCGCGGGGGTCGTCACGTCGGCAATCTCCGTCGTCGCGTATATCGTCGGCGAGGCGGCCATTGACGCCGCCGGAGCGGCAAACAAGGACAAAGACGAATAAGAGCAACAGAGCCAAAAAGGCCGTGTGCAGTCGGGTAAAACCGGCTGTGCACGGCCTTTTTTTTTTCGTTCTCCGGAGGGCTCAAAAAGAACTGTTACATTTTGCGTTACAATCGTGTTACAATTCCCTCTTGAAATGTAACATTGTAACGCTCTGCGGTTACAGTGTTACGTTTATGTAACCGAAAATGTAACCGGGAAAAACCCTTATGCCACAAGGCTTTTCAGCTTACCGTTACAATGTTACATTTTTTATATAATAGACCCCAAAATAGGCGTATAGACAGTAAAACCGCCCGGTGCGTCCGCCTAATGCACGTATTCGTGCTCATATACGCGCGTGCGTGTAACATTTCGGCTGAGATCCGCGGGATGTCGAAGGATGAGGGCCTTTTCGGGTGTAGCCCAGCTGTGCATGGCGGCACCCGAATGGTGTCCCGGCGGGCTCCAGTCCGTAAAACTCGGCCAGCAAAATTTTTTCAAATATTTTTGTAAAAGGTATTGACAATATGCAAAAGTAGTGATATAATAGTATCATCAAAAGGGCGGCGGCCTTAAAACGCAGAGAGGCAACTACAATGACAAAAACCACCGCTGACAAGATCGTCGACATGGTCGTCGAATCCTATATTGTCGTCATGGGGCGCGTCAACTGGGACGCCAAGACGCCGGAAGAACAGCACGACATCGTAATGATCCTGATCAAGGATGCCCTCAAGGCCCTTGAACGCGCAGAGTGACGGAGCGAAAGCTCCGGTAATGCGGGAGACCCGGTCACAACCCCGGGCGCGCAGAAGGGCGGCGGCCATACGCGGAGGCGAGAGCATGAGAAAGAAACGGTATATCACGCTGATAAGGAACGGCGAGGAACAGATTGTTTTTGAGAGAGTCGACAGCAACCTGTACCGCGAATACTACCAGAAGTGGGAAGAAGATCCTGAATCGCCCGAAGGCGCTTACGGTGAGTGGAAAACGATTCATACTACTTCATTCGTACCAAAGGAAACGGTAGAAGCGTTTTGCGCACATGCAGCGGCGATAGGCTTCAAGTGCTTCAAATAAACGGTGAGATCACAGAAAGGAGAGCTGCGGTGGCTCTCCTTTTTTGACCGGCAAAAAATATTTCAAATATTTTTGAATATAGTATTGACAATATGCCAAAGTAGTGTTATAATGATGCCAGTCAAGGACGATTGACTCGTCAAATTTAACGACTAAAAGGAGAACCGTTATGGCTACCATCGAATTTCTGCAGAAGAGAGTCGCCGGCAAAGAGAAGGAGATCGAAAAGCTCGAGAAGAAGCTGGCGCGCATCCACGAGGCCGAGGCTACCGGCTGGACGAAAAACCCTTACTACTACAGCGAGAGCGACCTGCGCTGGACCGTCCGGGATCTGGACGCCGCCCGGAAGGCTTTGGAGGACTACCGTGCGGATCTGACGGTCGCCGAGCAGAAGGCCGGCAGCCGGAACGTCCCTGCGATTCTGGAGTTCCTGAAGCAATGGAAGGAACGCTGCACGCTGTTCTACGGCACAGGCCTGAAAGCCTTCTTCGACGAGAAGGAAGCGGTCTACCAGCTCTACAGAGCCTACGGCGAGGAGTTCTACGGCAGCGACGCGTACAAGGCCAAGAGGGCAGCCTACGAGGCGGCGCAGGATGCGTTCTACTGCAAGGTCCACGGTTACTATGAGGAGTACGAGTACGAGCGCTTCGGGCGCAAGTACAAGTACAAGGGCAAGACGAAGGTCCGTGACGGCGAGTATGAGCACCTGAGGTCGTACACGAGCGAGCGTACGCTGGACGAGGCGATGGCGAAGCTGGCGAAGGATCTGAACGACGAGGCTGACCGGAAGTACGATTTCATCATCGAGCGCACGAACACCGTTGTGGGGACGATCACAGACGCGGCGGGCCTTACGGTCGGTGATAAAGGCGACCTGAACGGGTTCATCAAGGGCGACGCCGGGACGGCCAAGGTCCAGACCATAGGTGCCGGCGGATGGAATGTCCAATGCTTCCACTTCAGGACCCTGATCAATAAGGTCTGACTACGCAGAGTGGCGGCGGGGCCGGAGAGCCCCGCCGGGAATGCGGCTCAGAGCGGTCACAAGCCCGCCAAATCAGCACCGCATAAGTGAGGAGAACACCATGACGATCACCGTTTTTTGCAGCCGACCGCGATGCGGTCGAGAAGAAGCTCACGGCCCTGTCCCGGAAGTCGGTTCGGCTCTCCGGGACGCCGATCCGGTTTACCATCGGTCCGGAGCACCCGCAGAAGATCGAGGTCAAGGGGCTTGATCCGGCGACCCACGAGACGTATGTCGCCGCGAGGTACACCGTCAGCGCCTGTGACGTGGAGGTTGACGCGGACTCGGTCAGGGCGCCCGGTTGGACACTGACGGCCAAGGTGGAGCACATGGACAACGGTAACCTGATCACAACGTATCCGATCGGACAGCCGTTCCCGGAAGCGTGGCGTACCTGCGCACCGATGTGCGAACACTGCCGTCGAAACCGTGACCGCAACGTCACGTTCATGGTCCGATCGGATGACGGTGTCACGCATCAGGTCGGCAGCAGCTGTCTGCGGGACTATACCGGGATCAACCCGGCGTCGGTCATCGCGTTCGCCGAGGTCGTCACGTTCCTTCAGAGCGCGGAGGCGACCGGCGACCAGTACGATGTTGAACGGCATGGCAATCTGTTCCCAGTTCGGACGGCAACCGCGCTGGCGGTCGCGGCCATCGCCAAGCACGGATTCGTCCGGTCTGACGCTCCCGGAGCAACCGCCGTCCGGATCCGCGACGAGCTGCGCGACGGCTACACGCCGGACGCAGCAGCGTACACCCGGGCGGATGAGATCATGAAGTGGGCGCTGTCCCCGGATCTCCAGCCGGCGGAAGTCCTCGTCGCCTACGATCTCCGGCCGCTGATCGAGCAGGGGTGGTGCAAGCTGTCACACGTCGGACGCATCGCCTATCTGCCGCGCGACTACGAGAAGTGGTGCGAGCACCGGGAGCGCGAGCGGCAGCGTCAGGCCGCGCAGGAGGCCGCTAAGGCGGGATCGCATCATATCGGCACCGTTGGGGAGCGCATCACCGTTCCGATTCGCTCAGCGGCTCTGGTGACGTCGTGGGACACCAATTATGGCACGACGTACCTGTACCGGTTCATGGCCGCCGACGGCGCCACGCTGGTGTGGTTCGCGTCGTCGCCCTGTGAAGTTACTGGCGCGACGAAGATCACCGGCACCGTGAAGAAGCACGACGAGCGTGACGGCGTCGCTCAGACGGTCCTCACGCGCTGCAAGCTCTCGGCCTGATTCGATAACAATCGCCCGCCCGTGGGCGTCGTACGCGGGCAGGAGGAGTGGAATGAACGAAAAGAAAAGTCTCAGGGAGGCAATGGAAAGAGCCCGGCAGAGCAGCTTAGAGTACCCGGACGTGCGGTACTTCGTCATGGATAAGAAGGGCAAGCACGCTGTGGTGCACTCAGTCCTTTGGGTGTGCCGGGAACGTATCCTCGAAGGGTGGTACATCTACTGTACCTTCATCAACGGCGAAATGCACAGGTGAACAGCATGAAGATCTTTTTCTCCGAGCGGAACATACACGGCGCGTGGGTGGTTTACGGTGAGGACGGCGTGCGGCAATATTACGGCTACACGAAGGCGGAGGCCGAAAAGCGATACAAAGAAGATTCCCGCGTCATCGTATGCCAAAAGCATTGACATTTTGCAAAAGTCATGGTATCATGAATAAAAAAAAGGAGGCACGAGCATGAATCAGATCATCAAAGGCAAACGGTACAACACCGAAAGCGCCCGAGAGGTGGGTACAACGTCCCGCGGTGTTGGTCAGGCGCATGAGACGGAGACTCTGCTAAGAAAGCGTACAGGGGAGTTTTTCCTGCACGCTGTGGGAGGTCCAGAAAGCCGGTACGCCCGTCGGACGGCTCACGGACGATATGAGCCCGGGGAGCGGCTTATCCCTCTCACAGATGACGAGGCACGCACGTGGATCGTCACCTATATGGGTGAGGAGATCTGCGCATACGAGTTCAGCGCCCCGGAGAGCGAGCAGCCGATCCGCCTGTCCGTGATCGTCTCGCCAGAGGAGCTGGACAAGCTCAAGACGTACGCGCGATCCTGCCGCAGGACTGTCAGCGACGTCCTGCGAATGCTGATCGACAGACTGTAATAGACGCAAAGCCCGACCGGATTTCCGGTCGGGCTTTTTCTTTGTCTTTTTGGCGAATCAAATATTTTTGATATTTTTAGCAAAATGTTCTTGACAGACAGCCTCCGTCGCGGTATAATATGGTTAGTCAAAAATCTTTGACTTGTACATTATTATTGACGGAGGCAAACAATGAGTAGCTGGGAAAAAGAGAAGGCACGCTGTGCCCGCCGGGCGACGGAGCTGATCTTCGAGATGGAACAGGCGATCGCCGCGAAGGACTTGCAGCGCTTCATGACGGCGTACGATGCGTCGTTTCGGTATCTGCGTGCTGTGGACCGGAGGATCCTTCACAGGGCGTTCCTCGCAGCCATGACGGGAGAGGAGGAGCAGGCATGAGGTTCAGGATCTATCAGATCGATTTGTCGCGCGACGCGCGTCATATGGCATTCGTGGATCTTGAGACGGTGCTGTCGTGCCACGATTCCGGCGTCGACAGCGGGATCTATGACTGCATTTACGACGGTATCGCCGATCTCCACGATTTGGAAGACGTGTATGCGCTGTTCAATTCCCGCCCGGCGGGATTCACGGGGCATTCCCTCTCTGTGTCGGACGTCGTGGAGATCATTACGGCGGATGAAATTGTGCCGGGGTTCTACTACTGCGACAGCATCGGATTCAAAAGGATCACGTTTGACTCCAGCAAGACGCGGGATCGCGTGCACAAAGAAACGGAGGAGCAGGCATGAGAGCGAGAGAGCTTACGAGCACGCAGGACGGTCAGTTCTACCCCACGCCGCCGGATGTGGCGCGCAAGATGCTGGAGGGAGTCGATTTTCGGATGGTGCGGACCGTCCTCGAGCCCTCCGCGGGCAAAGGTGACCTTGTCATGGAACTCGCCCGCAGTGTCCCGCAGCACGCTTACACAATGGACGTGGACTGCTGCGAGATCGACCCGCAACTCCGGCAGATCCTGAAGTACCAGTTTTCCGACGAGCACCGCAAGCAGCTGATGCGGTCGGACGGACGGTTCGATCCGGACGCCAGTGCGCTTGAGAGGGTCGACGTCCACGTCGTGCATGACGATTTTCTGATGTATCGTACCTACAAGCATTACGACCTCATTCTGATGAATCCGCCGTTCGCGGCGGGCGCCAAGCACCTGCTCCGGGCGATCGAGATGCAGAAGGACGGCGGCTCCATCGTCTGTCTGCTGAACGCCGAGACGTTGCGGAACCCGTGCACGATGGAACGGAAGCTGCTGTCCAGACAGCTCGAAAAGTATCACGCGGATGCCGAGATCATCGGAAACGCATTTGCCAATGCGGAGCGTCCGGCCGGCGTTGACGTGGCCATTGTCAAGATCCATTTCGAGCAGGTGAAGGAGAACAGTGCCATCTGGGATCGGATGCGGAAGGCCGTGGAGGAGGACATGGACGAGCCTGACGTCGAGCTCCGCGCCCTTGTCCCGGGCGACTATATCGAGCAGGCGATCGCGCTGTACCGCACCGAGTGCGCCGCGACGATGGCGTTTGTCCGGGAGTACCGCGCGCTGAAGCCGTTCATCGGCCGCCGGCTGAACGCGAAGGACAGTTTCGACGCTTCGCCGATATTGACGCTGACCGTCACGGATGACAACTACCTCAAAGGTTTCGACTACCGGAAATACATGAGAGCGGTCCGGCTGAAATACTGGCAGGCCCTCTTCGAGAATCCGGCATTCACCGGCCGGCTGACGTCCGAGATGCAGAAGAAGTACGGCGAGCGAATCGAGCGCATGGCCGATTACGAATTCTCCGCATTCAACATTAAACAAATCGCCGCCGAGATGAACGCCTCCATCATGGAGGGCGTCGAGAAGGCCATCAACGGCCTATTCGACAAGCTGACGTTCGAACACGCATGGTATCCGGAATGCTCCTCGAACCGTCACTACTACAACGGCTGGGCGTCGAATAAGGCGCACAAGATCGGCGCGAAGTGCATCATCCCCACATCAGGTATTTTCTCGTCGTACAGCTGGAAAAAGGAGGCGTTCGACGTCTCCACGGCGTTCCATGTCGTTTCTGATATCGAAAAGGCGTTCAATTATCTGGACGGCGGTCGGACCGAAGACGTCGACCTCAGGGAGCGGCTACACGCCGCGGCTGCTGCCGGTCAGACGCGGAACATCGAGTGCAAGTATTTCAAGATCGACCTGTTCAAAAAAGGAACGACACACATAAAGTTCCTGCCGTCGGCCATGCCGCTGGTGGAACGCCTGAACATCTATGCCGCCCGCGGCCGCGGCTGGCTCCCTCCGAACTACGGCAAGGCCGCATATGATCGAATGAGCGCAACTGAGAAGGCCGTTGTGGACGGTCTCCACGGCGACGGAACGGCCAGATCCGGCGAGAAGCAGTACGCGACCGTCCTGAAGGACGCCGGCTTCTATCTCAGCGATCCGGCCCGGAGCCTGCCGGCGCTGACAGCAGGCGCGTGAAAGGAGGCGCAGTAATGCAGTCCATAACTTGTGACAGGTGTGGTGAGAATTTCTCCTACCCGACGATAGTGAACGCCATGATCGACGAGCTGGCGCAAAACGGCGGTGTGTATAAGATCACGCGGGAAACGGTCGGCGACTATGGCAAAATAAAAATTGATCTTTGTCCAGAGTGTCTACGGAAGCTCCGTAAATGGGTCGAGGGGGCGAACGCATGAGTAGGGAATCATTGCAGGCCAAAATCGACTGCCTGACGGACGCGCAGGTAGAGGCGCTGGACCTGCTTCTCGGCGGCGTCAATCCGACAATGGCGCTGGCCGACCTGCAGAGGGAGATTGATCGTCTGCAATATGCAGCGCAAATACAGAGTATGCAATCGCTCCTATGCCAATCGGCCTGCAAGGAGAGTTTGTACCACCCGGCGCGTCCTTTTGATTCCGACGCGCTGCAGGCTGACGAGAAGACTCGGGAGAACGCCATCACGGCGAATCTTCGGAAGGCCGTGAACATTTTCCGCCGAAAAAGTAAAAAGGAGGATCCAGAAAAGTGAACGCATGGGATTTCATGATGTCGTGGAAAAAAGAGTGCGCCGACAGATTTGGCGATCGCTGCAGGGAGTGTGGTTACCGCGTTTTGTGCGTCACTCCGATGCGGAAGGTGTCTGATCAAGTCATCGGTAGTGCCATCATCCATGCCGAATCGACCTTTGTCACCGACGGGAAAGCCACGGACGTGCTCGCCGGACCTCCCGAGAACAACCTACCGAAAAGCGTCGATAACTCAGAAGTATTCCGACAGGAGAGGTGAGCCAGAAATGAGATACGTCATATGTGATCTTTGCCGCAAACGATTTGATGAAGATGAATCCGGCGGTTTTCAAAGGATGATGCTCCAGATATCTTTGGATCCGGACAGAAGTCCGGATTGTATGGCTGCCGATCTATGTAAGAGCTGCGCCGAAGCGGTGCACCGGCTACACGCGGCGCAGGCATACATCCAAGGCAAGGCGATCTGTTGCGGCAACCGTTCGATCATCGAAAGGGCCGCCAAAGACATGATCCAGTCTCCGTTTTATACGATCTGTGATGCGCCGGCAGAAGTGAAGCACGGACGGTGGGAACAGATATCGACTTCGATTTACAGCTGTTCCGAGTGCGAGACAATCTTCGGTAACGCGTACCGGTATTGCCCGAACTGCGGCGCGAAGATGGACGAAAAGGAGAGCGAACAATGACGATCAGAAGATGCGACAGATGCGGTGCGGATATCAACGAGAAAGAAGTGCGCCACGCATATGAGAACGAGACAATAAGAATAGCTGTTGTTGATACATGCCACCGTGCGTATGATTTGTGCTATGGCTGTCTGTGGGATCTTCAAGAGTGGATGAACGGAACCACGGACGAAAAGGAGGACGAACAATGACGCAGAAAGAATTGGATGTTATTCTCGAAAAGCACAAAAAATGGCTGACTCATGAAGAAGGAGGTGAACGTGCGGATCTGCGCTGTACGGATCTCAGTGACGCGGATTTCAGCGGCGTGAATCTCCACGATGCGAGTTTCAAAGGCGCGTGGCTTACGAATGCGAATCTCATAGGCGCGGATCTACGATATGCGGATCTCCGCAATGCGGATCTCTTCGGAGCGGACCTCCGCAATGCGGATCTTGACTTTTCCTGCCTCCCGCTTTGGTGCGGTTCGCTCCACGCACATTTTGACGATCGGCAGTTAAAGCAGATCGCGTATCATCTCGTCAAGGCGGGGTTGTACAGCAGAAACGCGAGCGAGGAGACGAAGCGTGAGTTGGCAAAATTGATCGATTTTGCAAATGGATTTCACCGCGCCGAGGAATGCGGGATTCTGAAAAATCCGTTTGAGGAGGAGAAACAGCATGGCAACTGATAAGGAACTAACGGCGTATGAATTTCTGCATCTTTGGACAACAGAGTGCCGAAAGCATCTAAGATGTCATTGGTGTGAGGGCGGCGAATCCAAATTGTGCCCATTCTACTATCTTGGATGCGGATGGGCAGACAGCGAAACAATTCCAACCCCAGCAGAGCGATCGAGCAAATTCAATAAAGATCTCGTTCAAAAAATAAAAGAACTCAGAGATTCGACAAATACCGCTGAGAAGCCGGAGGAGGACAGTGATGGACGTTGAGAAGGCGCAGGAGCTCTACGCATGGCTGGAAGAGTGCATAAAAGTGCTGGTGGACGAGAACCCTGTCAGCGCAGCGGTCGTCGGGATCAACGATAAGGGTGAAACCCTGACCGGCTATTTCCATGCAGATGCTCAGGCAAAGACGATATTTGCCCATAACATCAATGCTGACGCCATGCTTGACGTTGTTTTGAACAATATCGAAATGGCGCGGGATGCTTTGGACGAGCTGGATAATGTGGAACAGGAGGATGACCGATCGTGATAAGGGCATTAAAAGCCATGAGATTCAGATATCGTGCCGCGAGGTTTTGGGGACTGCCGTTCTCAGTCTGCTGCAAGGCAGCCTTGTGCGGACGAGTTACACAACGGAGGTGACAGACGATGTTCGTGTGTAAATTTTGTGATGTTGGACGCAACAAAGCGAACTGGACAGCCTGCACAGATTCGGCGACATACGATTGGCTGTTGAACGAGGTCAAGAAACACGCAGGCGTGATGTCACGCTGTTTGGATTTCTATTTCGAAGATGAAGATTTCAAGCATGGCGTGATAGAAGCTGGATTTCGCGTGATCGGAAGGTACGATGTCGAAGAGGTGAGTGACAATGCAGAGATACATTGACGCGGAAAAACTCAAAGATGACATAAGACGACTCTGGCATCTGTCCGTACAGATACTCGCAATACTCGCCCATATAGATCACGTGCCGACAGCCGATGTGCAGGAAGTGAAGCACGGACATTGGATCAAAAGCCCAGAGTGTCCGGAGGAATACGATATTTGTTCAGTATGTGGACTCAACGATAAGCACAGAACTCGAGCAGATCAAGAACACCCTGCGTTTGAGTCGTTACCTCCGTACTGTAAGTGGTGTGGCGCGAAAATGGACGAAAAGGAGGATGGCGACGAATGACCTACTACGGTTTTCGCAACAAGCGAACCGGAAAACTTGTATCCAATGGGCGGGACTTCCGGTTCGCTCCGCCACGTCTGGTTTACGCAGATGAGTACCGTGCTCCTTTGCTTGTCACATGCGAGGTGGACGAAATTGCAAAAATCGAGCATGAGGCCCGACGTATGGGCAATAAGATCGAGATCGTCCGAGTAGGACTAACCGTATTACCGGGAAAGGAGAGCACAAAATGAATGAGAAATTCAAAGAGCTATTGAAGCTGGTGGAGGAAAATCCAGATCTTCCGATCCTCTGTATGGTTGATGGCGACGTCGTAGGAGAGGATTATGGTTACTGGATGGCTTCGATCGGGACGGCTACCGTCGGAGAATTCGCGTCCTACAATGAGCGGTATTATGACGACCGACAGGCGTTCATAGAAGAATACTATGCTCGTAATGACGAGGCGATCGACAAGTATTTTGGATACTCCCCGAAGTTAGCGGAATACGATGCTGTCCGTAAAACGTATATTCTCCCAGAAAAAACTGAAGAAGAAAAAGAGGCTGAAAGGCGAGTCGACGCATACCTCGAGAAGATTGCTGACCGTGCGTTTACGAAGGCGATCATCGTTTATGTGGAAACCCCGGATGACCGCATTCTTGAATTTATGGATGAGAAGGAGATTGTGGACTAATGGTGAAGCTTTTTTGTGATCATTGTCTCACCGAAATCGCCGCGGACAAACCGCGCCGCTTCGTAAGTTCGCGCGATATATTCGGAGACTACCACGGCCCCGGCAAAGATCTATGCGAAAAGTGCTGGCGTGAACGCGAGCTGCTACACGTGCAGCTGGACCGGCAGTTTTTCCGGTTGGATAAGGAGGACCAGTAATGCCTAAGTACCCTAAAAATTTCAAAAGCGTGGACTATTACGTGTTCAGCGGAAAAAGGAAACGGCGTGTCGCCGGATCGACAAAGGCCACGAGTGACTTTTTGGTCGTCGTCCATGAACAGCACCCCACCTGTACGATCCGGCAGCTCCGCGACCTGCTGACTGATAGGACGCAGTACATTTTCCAGACGGAGGCCGTCGCGGTCTGCGACGCGCACATAAGCGCAGGATACGGTGACGACATCCCAAACTGGCGATGACAGTTGGTCGATAGTTGGTTGATAGTTGGTCGAAAAATACCGCAGAGGGATCACCTCTGCGGTATTTTTGCTATGAGCGCCATCACGTTCTCATAGATGATGAGTTCGTATGTGCGCGCTTTGGTGGAGACGAGGGGGCTCGAACCCATGACCTCACGGATGTGAACCGTGCGCTCTGACCAGCTGAGCTACGCCTCCCTGCCGTCCGTGCGTACTTGCGCCCGGACCGTGTATTATTGTATCACACTCGCCGGCAGATTGCAAGAGTTTTTTTATCTTTTTTTCCGACGCGCCGCAAATCGTCACGCCGCGTCAGATCCGGGCGACGCCGGACCGGCGCGCGGCGTCGGCGACGGCAGCCGCCACCGTCGGACAGACGCGCGGATCGAACGCCTTCGGCAGGATGGTCGTCTCGCACAGTTCCTCGTCGCCGATCAGACCCGCCAGCGCGTGGGCGGCGGCGATCTTCATCTCCTCGTTGATCTGCGAAGCGCGGACGTCGAGCGCGCCGCGGAAGATCCCCGGGAACGCGAGGACGTTGTTGATCTGGTTCGGGTAGTCGCTGCGCCCCGTGCCGACGATCCGCGCGCCGGCGGCGAGCGCTTCCTCGGGCAAGATCTCCGGGTCCGGATTCGCCATGGCGAACACGACGGCGTCCCGAGCCATCGAGCGGACCATATCGCCGTCGACGAGCCGCGGGCGCGACAGCCCGAAGAAGAAGTCCGCGCCGCGGATGACGTCGCGCAGCGCGCCGCGTTCGCGGTGCGGATTGCTGATCGCCGCGAGCGCCTCGTGCTCGGCGTGCATCTGCGGCTCGCCGTCGACGAGCGCGCCGTTCTTGTCGCAGAAGATCAGATTCCCGACGCCGTAGCCGAGCATCAGCCGCCCGATGGCGCACCCGGCGGCGCCGGCGCCGTTGATGACGACTTTGACCTCTTCCTTCTTCTTCCCGGTCAGGCGGAGCGAGTTGATGAGCGCGGCGAGCGCGATCACCGCCGTGCCGTGCTGATCGTCGTGGAAGATCGGGATGTCGGAGACCTCCTTGAGGCGCCGCTCGATCTCAAAGCACCGCGGCGCGGAGATATCCTCCAGATTCACGCCGCCGAAGCTGCCGAGCAGCAGCGCCACCGTCCGCACGATCTCGTCCGGATCCTTCGAGCGGATGCAGAGCGGGATCGCGTCGATGCCGCCGTACTGCTTGAAGAGCAGGCACTTTCCCTCCATGACGGGCATGCCCGCCTCCGGACCGATGTCGCCGAGCCCGAGCACCGCCGTCCCGTCGGTGATGACGGCGACGGTGTTCCAGCGCCGCGTCAGCTCGTAGGAGCGGTCCACGTCGTCCCGGATGGCGAGGCACGGCTCCGCCACGCCGGGCGTATACGCCAGAGCGAGCGCCTCCGCCGTATCCGCCGGGACGTTCGCCTGCACGGAGATCTTGCCGCGCCATTCGTAATGCTTCTTCAAGGATTCCTCACGTATATTCATAATTATTCACCCTCCGGCGCATAGTATTCGTCGGGAAACGACACACACTATTATAACGGACGCGCCGCGCCTTGTCAAGCGGCGAACGCGCGCCGGGCGGGATTTTTCGGCGCGGGGACGGTGCATTTTCCGCCGCGGCTTGACAAAACGGCGGCGCGGATGTATACTGTAGAAAAACGGACGAGGGGGGACGGACATGGCAGAGGAGGAACGGGAGCTCCGGGAAGCGGAAGAAGAGATCCCGCAGTCCGCGGCGGCGCGGCGCATCCGCGCGCTCGGACAGGACGCGGAAACGGAACCGCCGATCACCGTCGCCCACGTCGGCTTCTGGGAGAATTTCTGGTACCACCACAAATGGAAGACGATCGTCATCGCCGCCGCGGCGCTGATCCTCGGGATCGGTCTGTGGCAGATCCTGTCGCAGGAGACGCCGGACGTGTACATGATGTACGCCGGACCGCGGTACCTGACCGGGCGGGAGATCACGGACGCCGTCTCCGATTTCCGGCACGTGATGGAGGACTACGACAGCGACGGGACGAAGTCCGTCCAGCTGACGGATATCAGTTATCTTTCCCCGCAGCAGATCGAGGACAGGCTGGCAGAGGCGGAAGCGGAGGGCGTGGATCTCGCCATCGACCGGCAGGGAAACGTATCCCAGTACGAGCGCTTCGAGATGGAGATCATGGTCGGCGAGTCCGTCGTGTGCCTGCTCGATCCGGCGCTGTACGAGACCGTGAAGGGGGCGGGCGGACTCATGCCGCTCGCGGAGGTACTGGGCGAGGCGCCCGCGTGCGCGGCGGACGAATACGGCATCGTCTTCTTCGAGACGGAGTTCGCACGGTATTTCACGTCGATGCAGGTCTTCCCCAAGGACACCGTTCTGTGCATCCGCCGCATCTCGGCGGTGGCGGCGTTCAAGGGGCAGAAGCGGACGGAGGAAATGTACCGGCGGCATACCGATCTGTTCTGCGGGATCGTGAACTTTACTTTCCCGGAGGGGTATGCCGAGGCGGCGCCGTGACCGGCGCCGCCCCCGCCGGACGGATTTTCCTTCCAAAAACAAAAAAAGCCGGGAAACCGCCCCAAAACTTGCGAAAAACCTATTGACAGCGCGCCGTGCGGCGTGTTATAATATCCTCACCTCTGGCGAGGGCTCTTTTTTTCTGTTGTGATTTCGCCGCTCGCCGCCGAGGGAGGTACGCGGCGCGCAGCGCCGGACATATCAATCACAGGAGGTGCCGAAAACATGAGAGTCAAGATCACTCTCGCATGCAGCGAATGCAAGCAGCGCAACTACAACACGACCAAGAACAAGAAGAACGACCCCGACCGCATCGAGCTGAACAAGTACTGCCGCTTCTGCCGCAAGCATACGCTCCACAAAGAATCCAAGTAAACGAAAAAGGAGAAAGCAATGGCTGACATCGAAACCAAGACGCCCGATACTCCGGCTGAAAAAGAGCCGAAGAAGGACGACGTCAAGCCGAAGAAGGACAAAAAGCCCTCGCTTGGCTCCCGGATCGCCGCGTGGTTCCGTACGACCAAGGCGGAGCTCAAGAAGATCGTGTGGCCGCCGAGAAAGACCGTGCTGCGCAACACCGCGCTGGTGCTCGTCGTGATGGTCGCGCTCGCCGCCGTGATCGGTCTGCTCGATTACGTGTTCTCTTCCGCCGTCGTCGGACTCAGCATGCTGTTTTGACGGAAGGCCGGTGACGAGGCGTGAGCGATTTCAATGAACAGAACGCCGGACCGAGATGGTACGTGGCGCATACGTACTCCGGCTACGAGAACAAGGTCAAGATGAATCTGGAAAAGATCGTCGAGAACCGGAATCTCGGTCATCTGATCTTCGACTGCCGCATCCCCGTCGAGACGATCGTCGAATCGAACGGAGGCGTGGAGCGTGAGATCGAAAGCAAGATCTTCCCGTCCTACGTGCTCGTGAAAATGGTCATGACGGACGAGAGCTGGCACGTGGTCCGCAACATCCGCGGCGTCACGGGCTTCGTCGGTCCGGGATCGAAACCGGTCCCGCTCACCGAAGAGGAGGTCGCCGCCATCATCCGCGACGACGTCCCGACGACCGTCAACGCGTCCTTCGCCGTCGGCGACACCGTCGACATCGTCGAGGGGCTCTTCGCCGGGAACAGCGGACGGCTCAGCGAGATCTCGGCAGACGGCACCGCCGTCACCGTCATCGTCCCCACCGTCGGCCGCGACATGCCGATCAATCTGGACATCAAGCACATCCGCCGTTCGGCTGACGCCTGACGGCTGAGGGAACCGGTCTCCCCGGCGCCGAGGCGCCGATGCGCCGGAATCCGTGGGAGGAAGAAAATTCTTTCATTCTTCCGTCATAAACCACGCATGGAGGTTTCAAACAATGGCAAAGAAAATCGTTGGTTACGTGAAGCTCCAGCTTCAGGCCGGCAAGGCCACGCCCGCACCGCCCGTCGGTCCGGCGCTCAGCCAGTACGGCGTCGCGATCCCGAATTTCACGAAGGAATTCAACGAACGCACCAAGAAGGACATCGGTCTCATCATCCCGGTCGTCATCACCGTGTACGCCGACCGTTCCTTCACCTTTATCACGAAGACCCCGCCGGCAGCCGTCCTCATCAAGAAGGCCTGCGGCATCGAGACCGCTTCCGCCACCCCGAACAAGACGAAGGTCGCCCAGCTCACGAAGGAGCAGGTCAAGCAGATCGCCGAGACGAAGATGCCCGATCTGAACGCCGCTTCTCTCGAAGCCGCCATGAGCATGGTGAAGGGCACCGCCCGTTCGATGGGCATCACGGTCGAGGAATAAGGAGGACGCAGAGATGAAAAAGGGAAAGAAATATACCGAAAGCGCCAAGCTCGTAGAAAAGGCAAAGCTGTATGAGCCGAGCGAGGCGATCGCTCTCGTCTGCCAGACTTCCAAGGCGAAGTTCGATGAGACCATCGAGCTCCACGTCCGTCTCGGCGTCGACTCCCGCCACGCGGATCAGCAGGTCCGCGGCGCCGTCGTCCTCCCGAACGGCACCGGCAAGACCGTGCGTACCCTCGTCTTTGCGAAGGGCGACCGCGCGGACGCCGCCAGAGCGGCGGGCGCCGATTACGTCGGCGACGTCGATTTCGTCGAGAAGATCACGAAGGAAAACTGGTTCGAGTTCGATATCGTGATCGCCACCCCGGATATGATGGGCACGATCGGCCGTCTCGGTAAGATCCTCGGCCCGAAGGGCCTCATGCCGAACCCGAAGGCCGGCACCGTCACGATGGACGTGGCGAAGGCCGTGCAGGAGGCGAAGGCCGGTAAGATCGAGTACCGTCTCGACAAGACGAACATCATCCACTGCCCGATCGGCAAGGCTTCCTTCGGCGAGCAGAAGCTCAGCGAGAACTTCAACACGCTGATGGGCGCGATCATCAAGGCGAAGCCCGCCGCCGCCAAAGGTCAGTATATCAAGAGCTGCGTGATCGCCTCGACGATGGGTCCCGGCATCAAGATCAACGGCACCAAGATCGGCTGATTTTCTCAGAAAATACCCGTCGGCTCGTCCGACGGGTATTTTGTTTGCCATCCGGCGTCTCCGCCGGCCGAAGGAGGATCCCATGGAAAACCGTTTCGGAATGTTCATCCACTGGGGGCTTTACGCCAAAACGGAGGACCACGAGCAGGCGCTCAATCTGCGCGATATGCCGCACGCGGAATACGAGCGCCTCGCCTCCGTCTTCGATCCCGCCGCGTACGACCCGGACGATTGGGCCGCGCTCGCCGCGCGCACGGGCATGAAATACATCTGCTTCACGACCAAGCACCACGACGGCTTCTGCATGTGGGACACGAAGCAGACGGACTACAATATCATGCACACGCCCTACGGGCGGGACGTTCTGGCGATGCTCGCCGACGCCTGCCGTCGGCGGGGCGTGAAGCTCTCGCTGTACTATTCGCTCCCGGACTGGCACGAGCCGTGCGCCTATAATCCGGTCTCCTCCCACCAGGAGAAGGCGCCGCATCCGGAGCTGTCCGACACCGCCGCGTACCGCGCCTTCGTGCGCCGGCAGCTCGGCGAGCTGCTTACGAACTACGGCCCGATCTATACGCTGTTCTGGGACATCCCGCCGGGGATCGACGACCCGTCGATCAACGCCTATGCCCGCTCGCTCCAGCCGGACATCCTCATAAACGACCGCGGCTACGATCCGGGCGATTTCTCGACGCCGGAGCGCACGATGCCGGAGGGCAGGCGCTTTACGCGCATGACGGAGGCATGCCAGTCCGTCGGCGTGCAGAGCTGGGGCTTTCGCCGCGAGGAGGATTATTTCACGCCGCGCGCCCTCATGTCCGCCATCGACCGCACGATGGCGATGGGCGGCAGCTACCTTCTGAACGTCGGACCGACGGCGGAGGGGCGCATCCCGCCCGAGGCGCGCGCGCTCCTCGAACGCATCGGAGAATGGTACGGCAAACTGGGCGGAACGCTCGAGGACAACGAAGCGCCGGACGCGGACTACGGCATCCGCTGCGCGGGAGACGACTGTCTCGCCGTGAAGAAGGACGGGAAAACGTATCTCCACTTCCCCGCCGGACTCAGTTCCTCCGCCGTCTATCTGACGCGCTTCCCCTCCCTGCCGCGCGCCGCGCGGCTCCTCAATACCGGAGAGGCTCTGCCGTTCGGTCTCGCGTATCCGCCTTTCGCGCGGGACGGACGGGGACGCGGGCTCGGCCCGTTCCTGCGCGTTTCCGGCATACCCGCCGACCGCGAGCCGCTCCTCACGGAGCCGCCGGTCATCGAGATCGAATGGAATGAGAACGGAGGCAAAGACGTATGACGAACGGCGCTTTTCTCCCCGACGGCGCGGCGTGGGACGCGATCCCGCTCGCCTGTGAAACGGACGTCGCCGTGATCGGCGGCGGTCCGGCCGGCTTCAGCGCCGCCGTCGCCGCCGCGCGCACGGGCGCGCGTACGCTCCTGATCGAGCAGTACGGCTGCGCGGGCGGCATGGCGACGATGGGACTCGTCGGTCCGTTCATGACCTCGTACGACAGGGACGGCGAGGTCATGATCATCCGCGGGCTCTTCTCGGAGCTCGTCGACCGCCTCGTCGAACGGGGCGGCGCGATCCATCCCGCAGAAGTGCGCGCCGGGACGGCGTTCACATCCTGGATCCGCGTCGGTCACGACCACGTGACGCCGTTCGAGCCGGAGGCACTGAAGCTCGTCCTCGACGAAATGCTCGAACAGTCCGGCGTGCGGGTGCTGTATCACACCGCCTTCCTCGCGCCGCGCGTGGAGGACGGCGCGCTGCGGGAGATCCTGATCGCCTCCAAATCCGGCGTCGAGCGCGTGCGGGCGAAGGTGTTCGTCGACTGCACGGGCGACGCGGACGCCGCGGCGCGCTGCGGCGTCCCCTGCGAAAAGGGGAACGAGGCGCTCGGCATCACGCAGCCGGCGTCGACCTTCTTCCGCATCGGGAACGTCGATCTCGCGGCGGTCGAGGCGGATATCGAAAAAAACAAAGACAATTTCTTCCGCCGCGACGGCGTGAATTACCGCTCCTTCCACTGGCGCGTCGCCGAAGCGCGGGAGAACGGAGACTGGCCGCTCCAGCGCGTCTCCATCGGGATGTTCCGCGGCGTGAAGGAGGACGAGTGGAGCATCAACACCTCCCGCGTCATGGGCGTCGACGCGACGGATAAGGAAAGCCTGACGCGCGGGGAAATCGAGGGACGGCGGCAGGCGGAAATCATCTTCCGCTTCCTGAAAAAATACGTTCCGGGATGCGGGAACGCACGCCTCCTCTCCGTCGCGCCGACGCTCGGGATCCGCGAAAGCCGCCGTATCCGGGGCGAATACGTGCTGACGGCGGAGGATCTGATCGAAGGCCGCGTACCGCCGGATTCCGTTTTCCTCGCGGCGAATTCCGTCGACGTGCACGGGCGGTACGGCCCGCTCAGCAATGAATACGTCCCGATCCGCGGCCGGTGGTACGGCGTGCCGTACCGCTGCCTCGTCCCGCGGGGGAT
>JAEEGL012023066.1_pt1 | contig 67894 bp, 60 predicted proteins | sample 9134231 | NCBI WGS metagenome assembly JAEEGL01 (sample SAMN16246548, study PRJNA631951) | gut metagenome | biome: gut microbiome; feature: rumen; material: fiber-attached | host: Bos | place: Iran: Karaj | collected 2018-10 | reverse complement strand
TCATAGCCGGGACGTTGGCACACCACTTCGGTTGGGTATATGGTTTTGGTTCGGCGGCGGTGGGAATGATTATCGGGCTGGGATTATTCATTTGGGGGAAAGATAAATACTTGCAAGGCAAAGGCAATGCCCCCAAAGAATATATCAAGGAAAATGCAACTAAAGCCGTTTCCAATGCTCCGTTAACAAAAGAAGAAAAGCAACGGATCGCCGTTATTTTTATCATGGCGTTTTTTACAATTTTCTTCTGGGCTATCTTTGAACAGAAAGGGGCCGCCCTGAACCTGATTGCCGACCAGCATGTGGACCGCATTATTCACTTCTTTGGCCGGAGCTTTGAAATTCCCACAGCGTGGTTCCAATCCATTAATCCGCTTTTCATTATGCTCTTTGCCCCGGTTGTTTCCAAACTGTGGGTCCATTTGGGGAAAAAGGGGAAAGATTTAAGCGTGCCTGCCAAATTTATGGTGGCCTTTTGGTTAATTGCCACAGGGTACGTTATTTTGCTACTGTCCACCTGGGCGTGCGGCGACAATAAAATGGGGATCTGGTGGATTGTGGGGGCTTACTTTATGTTTACCATGGGCGAGTTGTGTTTATCGCCGGTGGGGCTATCCATGGTAACCAAATTATCCCCGGCCAAATTTATTTCGCTATTCATGGGGATCTGGTTTTTGGCTACAGCTATCGCCAATAAATTGGCAGGATTGTATTCCGGCCAATTAAGCAAAATGTCCCTGCAACAATTCTTTACTTGGCCGGTCATTGTACCGATTTGCGCCTCGCTCGTGTTATTGGTACTAATCAAACCCATTAAGAAATGGATGAACGGAATACAGTAGTTCGTTTTACACCTCGCTGAAACACAACAAACCCCCGGATATCTCCGGGGGTTTATCATGTATTGTGTAAAAAATTTTTACTCTCTATCGTGGCTGCCGTAGCGTCCCACATCCACCGGCACGGGGATTTCCGTTCCCATCGGACCTTCAAAATACATCGTACCCGTTAGGTGGTAATCCAACGTAGCACTGTCCATGCTGATAAGCCCAATTAATTTGTTACTCAAGCGGGCCATCGGCACTACCAATTTCATTTTGGCGTTCTTGGTAGCAGCCGGCTCAATGCGGATATCCTGCAACGTCACGTTGGCCATTGCCTCATCATTCACCGTTAATTTTCCGTCAAAACGTTTCAACACCGCAGCTTGTTTGCGGCTCATATTTGTAATCGTCAGCAACGCGTTGAAACGAAATACCGTTAAACTGTAGTCCGTCAATTCCACACTTTTGAGCGTATACTTACAATTGGCAAAGCCTTTAGCTTCTTTCACATGGGCACAAGCCCCTAACAGACTAACACCCAACAAACATAAAATAAGTTTTTTCATGTAACCTCCTAAAAAATAACTCCTCAAATAATTGTATAATAAATAGAGAATAAATGGGAGAAAATTCATGAATAATTTACAACAAAAAATCTATAATCGTTTTGTCCGTTATATTTCTACCGATACCACCAGCAATCCGGAAAGTTCTTCCGTACCGACGACCTCTTCCCAAATTTCTTTTGCCCATTCCTTAGCACAAGAGATGAAACAAGTCGGCTTTCAAGAAGTAGAAGTAGATGAATACGGTTTTGCGACCGGGGTTCTTCCCGCCAATACGGATAAGCCCGCCCCTACGATCGGTTGGTTTGCCCACATGGATACCGTGTGCGATTACAACGGCCAAAACATCCGGCCCGTTTTGCACGAAAATTACGACGGAGGGACTTTAACAATTAACGCCGAAAAGAAAATGTTTCTCTCCCCCCAAATAGCCCCCAACTTAAAATTGTGTGTGGGAGATAATATCGTAACGGCTGACGGTAATACACTATTAGGAGCGGATGATAAAATCGGCATTGCCATCATTATGACGCTGGCCGAATATTTTACCCAACATCCGCAAATTAAACACGGCCCGCTTAAAGCTGCGTTCACCATTGATGAGGAAACCGGTACGGGCATTGGATACTTTGATGTAGAACGTTTTGCGGCCGATTTTGCCTATACGGTGGACGGAGCCTTACTAGGAGATATTGACTGCGGTAATTTTAACGCCGATTCTTTTGTTCTGACCATTACCGGCAAATCCTGTCATCCCGGTTCAGCCAAAGGGTTTATGGCCAACCCGGTCCGGATTGCGGCAGACATTGTGTCTTCTTGGCCAGAAAATAAATTGCCCGAAACGACCGAAGGGGAAGAAGGATTTATTCTGTTTAAAGATGTTACCGGCGGCTTGGAACGAGCCGAAGTACAGGGATTGGTGCGTGAACACGATTTAACCAAATTTGAACAGTACAAAAAAGATCTCTTAGCGTTGGTAGAAGAAAAACGAGCAAACGATCCGGCTGCCACTATCCACGCGGAGTTCAAGAAACAATATCGCACTATGCGCGAAGTGCTGCGCGAAAAACCCAAGGCCATGGAACTCTTGGAAGGGGCACTCAAGGAAAACAACATTGAGTACCGCCTAACCCAAGCTCGCGGCGGGACCGACGGAGCCCAGTTGTCCTTACGCGGACTTCCGACCCCCAACATTTTTGCCGGGTATGAAAACCCGCACGGCCCGTATGAGTGGTTAAGCATGAATTGGGCCGAAAAGGCGTTTCACATTTTGCGCACCATTGCCGAAAACGCCGTTAAATAAACAGAAATTTAACTAAAATACCCCAGGTTATTGGAACCCGGGGTATTTTTAATAGTATCCCATCTGCTACACATCGATTTTCGTTTTACTGCCTAAGCGGAGCCCGGACAATATTTTTAACCAAAGTTTGGAAATCCATTTCTTTTTCCGTCGGAGTGATAAATCCGTTTTCTGCCCCGATGGTACGCACACCGGGCACATGGGTGCGGATAAAATTTAAGGTAGATCCGTTAAACCCGGTAAATAAAAAATGTTCGTTGGCATTTTGCAACGTCACCACCGTTTTCCCGTCTTCATTTTGAAAAGACGCGTTACCGTCTGCCCCATACCACATGGCCGATACAACACCTACTAAATCTCCCCGATCTGTGAACACGCCACCGCCGGAATTACCGCGCCGTACATTCAACACAGGAGATACAAAATGCCGTAAATCCTTCACAAAAAAGACCCCGTTGGAAGACGGTACGTAAGAAATGACTCCTTCGGTTACACGCGGAATGACAATGCGCGGTAAAAAGCGGGAATTAGGTAAATCCACGGCCCCAATCAAACGCGCATCAAATGCGCCTAACTGCGCTTTGACTTCCGGATTTTCGGGTAGGAGTTTATTAAACTGGGTCTGCGTGATCGGTTGCCATTGGTTATCTTGCCGGATTTCATACCGATATTCAGCTGTTTGCGGATCCAATTTAACCAACGCCACATCCACACTGCTGATACGGTTTTGACCGGGGAAAAATCCTTCATAAATAAATACTTTCTTGTCTGTTTGGGAGTGATTAATCCGCACCGTTTGGCGCAATTTATCTTCGGCTAGTGTGATCTGTACCGTACACGGATAATTATCCCGGCAAGCCGAATATACACAATGGGCCGCCGTTAAAAACCATTTGGGATGAATGCGCACCGCCTGACAATTATACACCAGAGCCCGTCCCGCGCCGGCTTGATCTGTCCGCCAGGTAACAATTTCTTTTTGAATTAAAAAGGCATCTTCCCGCACGCTGACGGGCTCGGAATCCGTTTCCAACGCATAACCCCACACAGGCCACAATAAACATCCACAAAATAATAAGCGCAAAATCTTCATATTTAAAGTGTATATAAAAAAAGCGCTAAAAACCACCCTTTTATAAATTCCTCTTCTTCAAAAATGATAAAATAAAGTATGATTTCGCCTTTTCGTATTATCGCCAAGGATCCGCACTCCCAAGCCCGCACAGGGGTACTATACACCCGGCACGGGGCCGTGCATACACCGGTATTTATGCCGGTAGCCACCCAAGCGTGTGTCAAGGCCCTCACGGATGAGGACTTAAAAAATGCCGGAGCAGAATGTTTGCTTTCCAACACGTATCACTTATACTTGCGTCCCACCACCCAAATTTTACAACAAATGGGCGGCATTCACTCTTTTATGCATTGGGACGGCAGCGTGCTCACCGATTCGGGAGGGTTTCAGGTATATAGTTTAGCCAAATTCCGCAAGATCAAAGAGGAAGGCGTGACATTTCACTCGCACCACGACGGCAGCGAACATTTGTTCACCCCGGAGAACGTCATCCGATTTGAAAGTGAAATCGGCTCGGATATTTGGACGATGCTAGACGTATGCATCCACGCCAAAGACCCTTCCAAGCACGATGCACGCGAAGCCCTCAGCCTGACCAAACGCTGGGCCGAACGCGCGGCACGTGCTTATGAAAACACTGTGCCCAAGCAACAAATTGCCCAACAACCAGACGGAAGTTTTACGGTAGGTAATTCCCTTTTATTTGGCATCATTCAAGGTTCCATTTTCCCCGATTTACGCCAAGAAGCCGCCAAACACATGGCTTCCCTGCCGACACACGGATATTGTTTAGGGGGTCTTTCTTTAGGGGAAACGTTGGAGCAAATGAACGCAGCCGTATCGGCGGTAACGGAAAACTTGCCGGAAGGGAAACCACGTTATTTTATGGGGCTGGGTACGCCGGTAGAAATGTTAAACGCCATAGAACGCGGCGTAGATATGTTTGATTGCGTGTGGCCCACGCGCGTAGCGCGCAACGGCATGGCTATGACAAGTACCGGACGAGTCAATATTAAAAACGCCCTCTACCGCACGCAAGACATCCCGTTGGACCCGGCGTGTGATTGTTACACTTGCCGCCGTTATTCGCGGGCGTATTTGTGCCACTTGTACCGCTCGGCCGAATTGACCAGCCACCGGCTGATGAGTATTCACAATATCCGCTTTTTAATCCGCCTCATGGAGCGCGCCCGCGCGGCCATCCAAAACGGCACATTTGTCAGTTTTAAAGAAGAAGTCATCGGCCGGTACCAAGGGTAAAATCTCTTGTTAACAACTAGGATAAATCTATTAAATGCCAATTCTTTTGGTACAGTTCTTGCAGCCTTCGACGAAACAAAACGTGCTCGGGGCGGGCCAATGCCGGGTCCTGCGTTAAAAGTTCGTCGCGATCCTGTATGGCCCAATATAAAATATCCCGGTCTTTAAAAATATCGCCCGCTTTAAATTCCAATTCCCCGCTTTGGCGCGTACCTAAAATTTCCCCCGGGCCGCGCAGTTGCATATCGCGCTCGCCGATTTTAAATCCGTCGCGCGTGGCACAGATAATATCCACCCGCTCCCGCGCTACGCTACCCGCGTGCTGCGGCACGAGCATACAATAACTTTGATGTTCGCCGCGGCCCACCCGCCCGCGCAGTTGGTGTAAACTGGCCAACCCGAACCGCTCAGCATTTTCAATCACCATCACCGTTGCGTTTTTGACGTCAATGCCTACTTCAATCACAGGGGTAGCCACTAAAATATCGGTTTGATGTGTGGCAAAATTTGCCATTATTTTCTCTTTTTCAGCCTGTGACATTTGTCCGTGGAGCATCGCCAAACGAAACTGCGGGAATATTTTTTTTAATTTTTCAAATTCTTCCGTAACGGCTTTAGCAGATACCTTTTCGCTTTCTTCTATAAGCGGAAAAACAATATACGCCTGCCGTCCGTTTTGCACTTCCTCACGCACGCGGTCATAGGCCAATTTAGCCGTTGCGGTTTGCGTGACGATGGATTGGCGGCCCGGCGGAAGTTCACTAATAGTAGAAACATCCAAATCGCCGTAAAATGCCAGTGCAAGCGTACGCGGGATAGGCGTAGCGGTCATCGTCAGCAAATCCAATTTCGCGGTTTTTTCCTTGAGTTTACTGCGCTGTTTAACGCCGAATCGGTGCTGTTCGTCAATGACCGCCAAACGCAGGTTGCGAAATTGTACGTCGTCTTGAATCACAGCGTGTGTACCAATTAAAATATGCAAACTTCCGTCCGCCAGTTCCTTTAAAATTTTCTTGCGCGCTGCGGTTTTGGTATTGCTGGTAAGTACCGCCACTTTCACGGGTAAATCCGCCAACATTTTTTTAAAGGTAAAATAATGTTGTTCCGCCAAAATTTCCGTCGGGGCCATGAGCACAGTTTGGCAGCCGTTTTCCACGGCTAACAACATAGCACAAAGTGCTACCACCGTTTTGCCGGAACCGACATCCCCTTGCAACAAACGATTCATCGGACGCGGGGAACACAGATCGTTAAAAATTTCATTGATGACTTTTTTTTGGCTGTTAGTAAATTCAAAGCCAAGGTGTTCCCGAAACGGAGTCAGCAAATTCTTTTTAATTTGGTAGGAGTATTCTTTGGCTAATACCTTTGTTTGCGTACGTTTAATACCCCACGCCGTGGCAAGAAGTAAAAACTCCTCGTACGCCAACCGCGCGCGGGCACTTTCCAACTCCGCCAGCGAATTAGGGAAATGAATGGCTCTTAACGCCTGCGGCGCGCTTAACAGTTTACGTTTGGAAAGCAGGGAGGGTGGCAAAATTTCAGGTTCGCTCGCCAAAGAATCTGTTTGCAAGGCCTCGTATACAAAAAGCCGGAATTGTTTATTTGTAAGCCCCTCGGTAAGTGCATAGATGGGGGTCAAACGTCCGGTATGAAGTTCGCTCAGCACATCTTGTGCCGCGTATTGCTCTTCCACCGTAATTTTGTTACCGAAAAAATTATTTTTATTCTCGCGCCTTCCAACGACCCACACTTCGTTATTAAGATGAAAATCTTTTTTCAGCACTCCAAACGGGTCAAACCGAACCGGGCGGTACATCCGTTTTTTAAACCAAGTACACTCTACTTGCCGCCCCTGTTCGTCTTCTAAAAATGCCTTAAAAATCAGCACACTGCGTGCCGGAATTTCTTGCGTACGTAAAACACGGCCTTTGAACACAACCAATGCCTCGGAATTATATTCGTTGGGTGGCATTCCCAACCGGCGGTCCTGGTAGGTGCGCGGATAGTAGTGCAGCAAATCTTCCACGGTGTGGATTTCCAACCGTTCCAATTGCTTGGCTTTGGCAGGACCGATTCCTTTTAAATATTGGATGTGCGTATTGTTGGGCATATTCTTATTTTACTAATAATCTCATGGCGGATTTACACTCACCGGATTATTTTTGAAAGACATCTTTATCCCTAAGTTTTCGGTGATACGTAACAGCAAAGCGGTGGACTTCGTCGCGGATTTCCATCAGCAAGTTCAGCGCAGGATCGCCGATGGGTAATTTGATACTTTCTGCCGCGCCGGGCAAATAAATACCTTCGTGCGTTTCCGCCAGCGCAATAAACGGGATAAACAGGTCCGCGCGTTCAAACGCATTAAGGGCCGCCGTAATTTGGCTTTTGCCGCCGTCCAATAAAATCAAATCCGGTGCGTGCGCCGGGTCGCGCTTAATTTGGCGCAAACGGCGGTACACACTTTCTTCCATCATCGTAAAGTCACTTCCGCCACGCTCCGGCAATTTGGAACGGATTTTAAAACGGCGGTAGTGTTCGTGGTTTTTCTCACCGTTAATGTAACAAACCATACAGCCTACGGCCTCTCGCCCGAACAGATGCGAATTGTCAAACGCTTCAATATGCGCAGGCAATTTTTTCATACCGATTACTTCGGCAAGCCGTTTTAACTTATCGGTATTTTGCATAGCGGTAGTAATTTTTTCTTCTTTAAATTTTCCCACAATCACCCGCTCTTTCATATGGGCTATAGCTTGCAGAAAATTGCGAAAAACCGCCGCACGTTCGTATTCCAAATTGGCGGAATGCGCATGCATAAGCGCCGTCAATTTTTCGGTAATATCGCCAAACTTTCCCCCCAGAAAATCGGCCATGCGCTGTACAAGTACGCGGTAATCTTCATAGGAAATTTTACCGGCACACGGCGCAGGGCACTGCCCAGTATGATAATAAAGGCATGTATTGATTTTTAAGGGAGCCAGCGGTTTTTGACGTGAGAAACTCCATTTACACGGCCGAAGCGGCGCATATTGGCTTTTCCACAAAAAGCGCATCAAACTCTTTACAATATAGGATTTGGGATACGGCCCGAAGTATAAGTCCTTCCCTTTTACCACCCGGCGTGTCAGCACCAAACGCGGGAAATCTTCGCTTAAAGTAATTTTAAGGTACGGATAACTCTTTCCGTCCTTCCCCATAGAATTGAAAAACGGTTGATACTCTTTAATTAGTTTTTCTTCCAACACCAACGCGTCACGCTCGCTGTCGCACGCGATATAATCAATTTTGGCAATCAACGGCAGTAAACTGGGCAACTTCCACCCACGGGAATACAGGTTAGACTCTTGGAAATACTGCTTAACCCGGTCCGCCAAATTTTTGGCTTTGCCAATGTAAATAATCACACCCAATTTATCGCGCATAATATACACGCCGGGCTGTTTGGGTAAAATATCAATTCGCGGGTCCATAGGTATAGTATAACATTTCATCCGGTTGTGTACCGCGGTTAATCCCCACACAGGGGCTAAAAATGTTAAAATGAATAGAATATGAGTACCGATAATTTTCCGCAAATTGACAAAAAGCAACAAACCCGCTGGCAAAAAGCAAACCTGTTTGCCAGCCCCAAAATGCCACAAGGGAAAAAATTCTACTGTCTGGATATGTTTCCGTATCCGTCGGGAGCGGGCTTACACGTAGGACACCCGGAAGGGTATACGGCCTCGGATATTTTAACACGCTACAAACGTATGAACGGCTATGATGTGTTGCATCCTATGGGATGGGATGCCTTCGGTTTGCCCGCGGAAAATTACGCCATTGCTACCGGGGTTCATCCTCGCATCACTACCCAAAAGAACATTGATAACTTCCGTCGGCAAATTCAATCCATCGGCTTGGCGTATGATTGGTCGCGCGAAGTGGATACCACCGATCCTAACTATTATAAATGGACCCAATGGATTTTCCTACAACTGTTCAAAAAGGGCCTCGCCTACGAATCCACCGTACCGATAAATTGGTGTCCCTCGTGTAAAACAGGGCTTGCCAACGAAGAAGTTTTTAACGGCAAGTGCGAACGGTGCGGACATGAAATTGAACGCAAGGCGCTTCGCCAGTGGATTTTAAAAATTACCGCTTATGCCGAGGAATTACTGCAGGGATTAGACGATTTGGATTGGCCCGAAAGCACCTTAACCATGCAAAAAAATTGGATCGGCAAATCTAACGGAGCCAACGTTATTTTTAAATTAGACGGTCATCCCGAAACCTTAACGGTTTTCACTACCCGGCCCGATACGCTTTTTGGGGCGACGTATATGGTGGTTTCCCCCGAACACCCGATTTTGAAAACCATTGTTACCCCCGCCCAACGCGCCGCGGTAGAAGCATACCAAAAGGAAGCCGCCAAAAAGAGCGACTTGGAACGCGGCGAACTCAATAAAGAGAAAACGGGCGTATTTACCGGAGCGTACGCTATCAACCCGCTCAACGATCGCAAAATTCCCGTCTGGACGAGTGACTATGTGCTCATGGGTTACGGAACCGGAGCCATTATGGCTGTTCCTGCGCACGACGAGCGCGACTATGCCTTTGCCAAAAAATTCGGTCTGGAAATTATAGAAGTTATCAAAAGCGAACAAGGCGTGGGAAAAGAGGCCTTCACCGGAGACGGGGAATTAGTAAATTCCGGTTTTTTAAACGGATTGCACGTACAGGAAAGTAAAGCCGCCATGATTAAGTGGCTAGAAGAACATCACTGCGGGCAAGCCAAAACCACATATAAACTGCGCGATTGGGTATTTGCCCGCCAGCGGTATTGGGGCGAACCAATCCCCGTGGTGCATTGTGAAAAATGCGGTGTTGTTCCATTGCCGGGAAGCGAACTTCCTCTGCGTTGACCGGAGGTAGAAAAATTTGAACCTTCCGGGACGGGAGAATCCCCGTTGGCCACTGTGGAAAGTTGGGTCAACACCACCTGTCCGCACTGCGGCGGCCCCGCCAAACGCGAAACAAACACCATGCCCCAATGGGCCGGTTCATGTTGGTATTACTTACGCTACATGGACCCACACACTACCGAAAAACTGGTGGATCCGGCCATTGAAAAAGCATACGGCCCGGTGGATTGTTATATCGGCGGCGCGGAACATGCAGTACTGCACTTATTGTACGCACGTTTTTGGCACCGGGTACTTTATGATTTGGGTATTGTTTCTTCTCGGGAACCCTTCAAAAAATTACGTCACCAAGGGATGATTTTGGCATTTTCGTACCGTGACAAAATGGGAAACTACCACGGGTACGACGAAATTGACTTTAAAGACGGCAAAGCTTTTTTGACCGCCACCGGGGAAGAATTATCCCCCCTGGTGGAAAAGATGTCCAAGTCCAAAAAAAACGTCGTCAACCCCGACGATATTTTAAACCGCTACGGGGCGGATGCTTTCCGCATGTACGAAATGTTTATGGGCCCGTTTGAAGCCAGTAAACCGTGGGATATGAAGGGCATTGAAGGAGTATCGCGCTTCTTAAAACGGGTGTATGGTTGGAGTGAAACAGTTACTTTAAGCGACGAACCTTGCCCTAAAAAAAGTGAAATTTTGAAAAATCAAACCATCGTCAAGGTAGGTGACGATATTGAAAATTTCCGTTTTAATACGGCTATTTCTGCCTTGATGGTGTTGTTTAACGACTTGAGCAAATTGCCGCAAGTGAACCGCAAAACGTTTGAGACGTTCCTGCAACTTTTGCACCCGTTTGCCCCGCACATCACCGATGAAATTTGGCAACAGCACGGGCATACAGAGTTTCTCTTGCAGACCGCTTGGCCGCAGGCAGACAGCAACTTGCTGCGGGAAGACAGTGTAGAACTGGGCGTACAAGTAAACGGCAAAGTGCGCGACCGTATTTCCGTACCCGCCGGAGCTTCCCGTGAAACGGTGGAAAAGGTAGCCCTGACCAGCCCGAAAGTGCAACGCAGTTTGGAAGGGTTAGAAGTGAAAAAAATTATTGTGGTGCCGGGCCGAATGGTCAGTTTGGTAGCCGCACCGAAAAAATAACGGAGCCCGTATGAAAAAACTATTATTTACCGGTTGTATCGCCGTCATCTTGGCGGCCTGCGCCAGCGAAGGAACGGTTTATACGCCACAAGCGCAAATTATGCCGCAACACATAAAAAAAATTGCGGTGCGGCAAATTCTCAACAAAACGGAAGTATTTGCCCTGGAAGATAAATTTTATAACGAACTGTATGATGAATTCCTGCGCAACGGCTCGTATCAAATTGTACCGGAAAACGACGGAGCGGAAGGCGTTGTCGTTACAACGATTTCGCGTTATTTAAACGTACCCGTCCAATACGATAGTCAACTCATTCCTACCGTCTATAAAATGAATATCTGGTTGGATGTGGTGTTTATGGATAAAACCACCCACCAACCCGTTTGGCGCGAACCGGCCCTGATGGGTACGCAAATTTATGCGGCATCCACATTGCCCGGCGGTATGACCGAAGTCCAGGCGCGCGACGAAGTGTTCGGGCAATTGGCACGGGATATTGTTAAACGGACGGTGGAAGGTTTTGGTTCTGTCTGGAGCGAAAACAAAAAGAAAGTAATGAATAATCCCCAATATACCACAATTACCGATTGACCCATGCCCAAACTAACCGCGGAAAAATTACAGGCCCAATTAGCCACCCAAAAAGTATCCCCCGTATATTTGCTGACGGGGGAAGACACCTACCGCAAGCAAGAAATCATCCAAAAAATCCGCGGGGTCTTGCAACCCGATGACTTTAATTTTTTCACTTCCCCCGCCGATAAGGCCGACCTAGGCGAGGTATTGGCCTTGGCCAATACGGCCCCGGTGTTTTCCGCGGCGCGAATGATTGTATTAACGGGCATAGAAAAACTGCGCAAAGAACCTAAGGCCGCACTTATGCGCTATCTGGCGGACCCGCTACCCACTACTACACTGGTGTTAACACACAACGACTCTAAAAAAATTAAAACGGACCGTTCGTTAACGGACGCCGCCGCTTCTAACGGACAAGTGGCAGACTTTGCCGAACTGAAACAGGCCGAACTTAATTTGTGGGCCCAAAACAAACTCAAAACCCGCGGGCTAACGGCTGATTTTGAGGCGGTAAATTTACTATGCCAAAGCGTAGGAACCGAACTGGCCGCATTAGAAAATGAAATTGAAAAGTTGGCTCTTTATACCTTGGAACGGACTGATAAAAAAATATCCAGAGAAGATGTTTTATCTTGCATTGGTTTTAGCAAGGAGGAAAATCCCTTTGAACTGGCCAATGCTATTTTATCTTGTAACAAAACAAAAGCTCTTCAACTGATAACCAAGTTGTTGGATGACGGAGAAGAACCTGTGGCTATTCTTTCCAAAATGACGTTCCCGATTCTTAAAATGGCCCGCATCAAACGCCTCAGCGAAGGCGGTGTTCCGTCCGGCGATATTATTCGCGCCGCAGGGCTCTTTCCCTGGGAAAGTCGGCTGGTCAGTGCGGCGCGTAACTACCCCAGCCAAAAACAATTTTTTGCTACCCTAAATAAAATCATTGACGCAGATGCGGCCTTTAAATCCGGCACGTCTGCCGATCCCAAGATTACGCTGAAAGGCATTTTGGTGACGTTGTTGCGCTAAACCTTTACAAGGTACCGGAAAAACAGTGCATATTGTCCCCCCCGCCGTAGGGGTTTTGTTTCTTCGTTACCGACTTACACAGTTTATCCCCTTTGAATCCATCCGCTGCGTATGAACAACAGTTAATCCGGTTAGATGTGAAATATTGCTGATAAGCCACATTGGGCTTACTTAAAACACAGGAAGTACGGCTAGAATCTATTCCACTCAACCCATTCCGGGGAACTCCATCATACACGTATTCCATACTACAATACCACCCTTGCCCCACAAAACTTGTTTGGGAAGCATTCATGGGTAGCGAAATAGCAAGCGTGGATATATCCCGGGTGTGTACACCATTCGCCATATGATAAACTTGCTGTGCCTCTACAATGGATTTAGAGGCCGTAACCAATTGGGTAAAGCGGGATTTTGCCACAGCTTGCTCATATTGCGGAACGGCAATAGCCGCCAAAATACCAATGATGAGCACAACCACCAACAGTTCAATGAGGGTAAAACCTCGTCTGTTTATTGCAAAACAAAAATCGGTTATGTTGTCTTTTTCACTTTTCATATCTGCTCCCGTTTAGTAAATGATTTTTTGAAGAAGGCACAATTAAAAGAGCATGCAATTTGCGATTTGTAGCATTCTTTTTCTCTCCTACCAAATGAACCCACCGGTTTAGGGTAATAAATAATAATCGCCGCTGGGAATAGAGAGTTCAAACACCCCGCCCAGACTTTTACAAACTTTAGCGGCAAACGCATTATCTTTTCGGGCCCAACATAATCTTCGGGTTTCATTTACCGGATAATAATTATTGTCCCCCGTGGTGCAATATACGGTAAGTCCGCCACTACCATCGTAGAGCCGGCATATCAATTTACTATCGGCGGAAGCAATCGCTCTATTATTGGCATTGGCTACCAAATGCCATCCGCCCGGCAAGTCCACATCCAATTCTTCAAAATCATATGTATAGTCGCCATTAGCCATCCGGTATCTTTCCTCCGCTTCGCGGTATGCATCAGCCAAAACAATCAGTTGTAAATATCGGCTTTTTGCCACCGCCAACCGATATTGCGGAACGGCAATAGCCGCCAAAATACCAATGATAAGCACAACCACCAACAGTTCAATGAGGGTAAAACCTGACCCATGTTGCATATAAAAATTCTCCTAAACCCATCTCCGTCCCTATACAAAAATAGCCCGCGCCTAAAGTGAAAAAACAAAATAAATTGTACTACTTTCCCATTATACAAAATTGGGTTTGGTATAATATATGTATGGAAATTTTGTCACAATTTATTGATATTTTTCTGCATTTGGATGTTCACCTAAACGCTTGGGCCGGGTGGATGGGAATATGGTTGTATGTGGTCATATTCATCGTGATTTTTTGCGAAACTGGCCTAGTGGTGACTCCGTTTTTGCCGGGGGATTCGCTCCTGTTTGCGTGTGGGGCTTTGGCTGCCACAACGGGGAGTACCATTTCGTTGTGGATGGTGATTCCCGTTGTATGGGTAGCGGCGGTGTTGGGTGATTTTTGCAATTACGAAATCGGCAAGTGGTTAGGCCCTAAAGTATTTACACGTTCGGACAGTATTTTTCTCAATAAAAATCACCTCTTAAAAGCCCACGCTTTTTACGAAAAATATGGCGGGAAAACGATTATTTTAGCGCGGTTTATCCCCATCATCCGCACCTTTGCCCCGTTCGTAGCGGGCATTGGCAAAATGACGTATTTTCACTTCGCTTCTTATAATGTAATTGGGGCCGGATTTTGGGTGTGTCTGTTTATACTGGGGGGATATTTCTTTGCTGATTTACCCCTTGTACAAAACCATTTTCATTACGTAATTATGGCCATTATTGTCATTTCCGTCTTGCCGGCAGTCTACGAATTTATAGCGGCACGCCACTCCAAAAATTAGCGGTTTATTTCAATAATCGGCAGTTCTGCCGGCGCAAAGAGTCGCAGCGGAATCCCCCAATAGAACATCCCCGATGTAATATAAAACTTCATTCCGTTCACGTCAAAGAGTCCGTACACACGCGGAAACTGTAATTTAACCAAATAATTAAACGGCCAAATTTGCCCATTGTGAGTATGCCCGCTAAACATTAACTTGACCCCGTTAGCGGCAGCTTCTTCAGCATAGAGCGGGGTATGAGAAAGCAAAACAAGCGGCTTGGCGGAGTCGGCGGCAGACAACAAGTCCACCGTTTCTTCTGGGGTCACATGCGCCGTGTGAATATCCTTGAGTCCGGCAATTTGTAAACCCCCGACCGTTGTTATTTCATTTTGTAGCAGTGAAATACGGGCTTTTTGATAAAAATCCACAGCGTTCTGGAAATTGTTGTAATATTCATGATTGCCCAATACCCCATACGTGCCGAGCGGAGTTTGAAAAGCCGCCAACCGCGCAGCGTATTTATCGGCATCCGCTCCGTACTCAAATACATCTCCCAATACTAGAACCAAATCGGGTTTTTCCTTTTCCAAGCGGGACAGTGCTTCATCCCACCTGGCATACGACACCCCCATCCCCAAATGGGCATCAGAAATCAACGCAATCTTAAGCGGTTCCATACCGGGTATTTGCAATGCAATGCGTTTAATACCAGGCGCAGAAAACCCATCCCATAACGCACACCCAAACAACACAACGGTTACCAACACACTGGTTACTCCCAACCAGGTACGCGCGGGAATATGTAACATTTTACATAATCCTAACAACACCGCACTTCCCGCCGTTACACAAAACGCAATAAACGCCAACCCAAACAAAATATAGGACGTATAATATAACACGCTGGTAAACGTATTATAGTGTGTACGGGTAAATGCCAAGCCCGCCAGTACGATTCCCGTGCATACAAGGGGCAATACACCGGCAGGACTAAACTTACCCAAAGCCGGAAAACACACCCATAACCACAACCCCGTAGCAGCAAACATTCCCCAAATAACAACCGTAGATAATACAAAAAAAGCAATCATATATTTCTTCCTTAATCCAAGAATACTTATACTTTACCAAATAAAAAGTTATAATATAATATATTCATATTCAAGAGGAAAAAATTGCTATGACTGTACGAGTTCGTTTTGCACCGTCTCCCACCGGATTTTTACATATCGGCGGAGTACGTACTGCGTTGTTTAACTATTTGTTTGCTAAAAAGAATAAAGGCACGTTTCTGCTTCGCATTGAAGACACTGACGAAGAACGTTCTACCCAAGCTTCTACGGATGCTATTTTTGAAGGAATGCAGTGGATGAATTTATTGTGGGACGAAGGTCCAATGCCCGACGGCACGAACAAAGGGCCCGATGCCCCCTATTACCAGGCCATCCGCGCCGACCAGGGAATTTATAAAAAATACATTGACCAGTTGCTGGCCGAAGGCAAGGCCTATAAGTGCTACTGCACGGAAGAAGAATTGGAGGCCAACCGCCAAAAATGTTTGGCGGAACACCGCCCGCCGAAATATGACGGGAAATGCGCTCATTTAACTCCCGAACAACAAAAAGAATTGGAAGCCCAAGGGCGCAAATATGTGATCCGTTTCCGTATGCCGCAAGAAGGAGATGTGGAGTGGGATGATTTAATCCGCGGGCATGTGAAATTTGCCAGCAAAGATTTATACGACCTCGTTATCCAAAAAACAAGCGGTTACCCTACCTACAATTTTGCCGTTGTGGTAGATGACCACCTTATGCGCATGACACACGTCATCCGCGGGGATGACCATATCTCCAACACTCCGGCGCAAATTCAACTTTACCGGGCACTGGGTTGGAAAGAGCCCATCTTTGCCCACCTGTCTATGATTCACGGGCCGGACGGGAAAAAATTATCTAAACGTCATGGGGCTACCAATGTAGTGGAATTTCGCAATATGGGTTATCTGCCCGAAGCCCTCAAAAACTATTTGGCCCTACTTGGATGGGCCACCAGCGATTCCCAACAACTTTTTGCTCCCGGTGAACTGGAAGAAAAATTTGATATTGCCGGTTGCCAACCCAGCCCGGCCGTCATGGACCCGGAAAAACTCAACTGGATGAATGGGGAATACATCCGCGCTACGCCGCTACCGCGCCTAACGGATTTGGCCTTACCGTTTATTCAAAAAGCGGGAATCGATGTATCCGGCGTGAGCCGCGAAAAATTGGAAGGGATTATTTCTTTGGAGCAAGAAAAATATAAACTCTTAACGGAAATCCCGGATTTGATACGTTTCTTCTTTGAAGACCCCGTTTTTGAACAAGAAGCCCTGGACAAAGTGTTCGGCAAGCCGGAAGCCAAGCAAGCGTTAGAACTCATGATAGATGCCTACGGAAAACTAACCGACTTTACCGAAACCAATTTGGAAACAGCGGCCCGTACCACTGCCAAAGAAAACGGCTTAAAAGCGGGGCAGATTTTTCACCCGATCCGGGTAGCTGTTTCCGGCCGCACCCATGGACCGACTCTGTTTAAGATGCTAGAATATATGGGAAAAGACACCGTGTTAGCACGGTTGAAAAAAGCAGTGGCTTATTGCAAAACCCCTGTTTGCTGATAGGAGTATAGATTGTGAAATACTGGTTTTTCAACGGAAGTGATGTCTTGGGACCGTTTACCCCGCAGGAATTGGCGGCGCGGACGGACTTCTCCGCCACCAGTATGATTTGTGCCGAAGATGCCAGCGAAGATTCTGCCGGATGGCAAACGGCCTCTTTATTCAAGTCGTTTCGTTTTAATTCATCAACCGGCCGGTTGGCCCGTCTGTTGGAACAGGAGCCGGCAGCGGCGCGAACGGCCGCCGTTCAGTCCGTTTCCGCCCTTGCGGAAGCCAAACGTAACACTTCCGCCGCTTGCCAAATGCCCATGGTAGAGGTTTCCGCAGCGGAATACAAAACATCCGTGATGCAAGCAACTCCCGAAGTATCCCCCGTATTGGCGGAGGACGGAGGCAAATCGGCAGCTCTTTTACAACAAATCCTAGATAAAAAATTAGCAGAGGCCTCTGCACGTCCCATCTCGCGAAAGGATCCTTTTGTTTCTGTACAGATGGTTGAAAGAACAGAAAGTAGCGGGGCCGTGTTACCGGCTCGCCCGGCAACCCAAGCTATTTTGCGTACGGTTCCTAGCCCACTCTTAGTGCCAACCATGCGGGTATTCCCGGCAGAACAGGCCTTTTTGGAAACACAATCCACCAAACTGATCCCCCCCGTTTTTAACCGGTCTGCTTGGAAAAAATGGGCGGCAGCCGGATTTATCCTTGTACTCGGGGGCGGGTGGTTTTTGTGGCACGCCGCTCCGGCTTTTTGGCACACGGCCGCGTTCTCATCTTCGGTTCCGGCGGCAGCCGTAACCGTTAACCGCCCTCAGGGTAGATTAGCCCGGGAAGCCATCGCCGCCGTACAAAACTATCCGTTGGATGAAAACCGTCATACGGTAGCCGACTATTTAGAAAAAACTTACCCCACCGATGCCGATTCACCGTCTTCGCACCGTTGGTCGGCACAATCTGTGCAGAAAGGCATATATATTGTAAAATACAAAGTGGAACAACCGCCTGCCCCCCCGGCAATTTATCTATTTGAAGTGACCAGTCCCGAGGGCCGGGTAACAGGTGCCTTAAACCAGATCACAGCTGATTTGATAGGAAGTAACTTGTAGTGGTTGATGTACAAACTAGAACGAGAGAGGTCTTTTATGGCAGAACCGATGACGCAAAACTTGCCGCAAGCAACGATGGACGATTTGTTCAAACTCATGAAAGCAAAAAATGCTTCCGATATTCACCTGACGGTCGGGGTGCCGCCTGTACTGCGTATTCAAGGTCGGTTGTATCAAACGCCGTTTGAGCCGTTAACCAAAGAAAGTGCCCAAATTCTAATTTATTCCATTTTAAGCGACGAACAACGCCAAATATTTGAAGACACGTGGGAGTTGGACTGCTCTATCGGATTGCGTTCATTGGGTCGGTTACGCGTAAACGTCTATAAACAGCGCGGAAGTGTAGCGGCTGCCTTGCGTTCCATTCCCAATGAATTTAAATCTTTTGAGGAATTAAACCTCCCGCCTGTTGTCTATAATATCATGAAACTCAATAAAGGCCTGGTGCTTGTTACCGGGGCTACCGGTTCGGGTAAATCCACTTCTCTGGCCAGTATGATTAACTACCTCAATATGAACGAAAGCAATCATATCTTGACCGTAGAGGATCCTATTGAGTTCGTCCACCCGCACAAACGCAGTATTATCAATCAGCGCGAGGTCGGCGCGGATACCAAATCATTCGCCGCGGCCTTAAAACACTTCCTGCGTGAAGACCCGGATATCATTCTGGTCGGCGAGTTGCGTGATATAGAGACCATGGAATCTTGTTTAACACTGGCGGAAACGGGCCACTTGGTGTTTGCTACGTTACACACCAATGATGCCGTACAATCCATTAACCGTATTATAGACGTATTCCCGCCGACCCAACAACCGCAAATCCGCACTCAATTGTCATTCGTATTGGAAGCCATTATTTCCCAGCAGTTAATCCCCACCTTAAGCGGGGGCCGTGTTATGGCAGCGGAAGTATTACTGGCCAATTCCGCCGTACGCAGTTTAATCCGCGACGGAAAAGCCGAGCAAATTGTTTCCACCATGCAAACCAATGCCGGGCTGGGGATGATTACCATGAACCAGGCCTTGGGTGACTTGTATATCCAAAAGAAAATCAGTTATCAGGAAGCATTATCGCACACAGCGGACACTTCCGGACTGAAAACCTACTTACAGCAAAAGTTGGGAACTGCCAACTTTAAGTAAGATTTTAGGTGTTTAAGGACCAAAGGACCTAGATTCGTCTAGGTCCTTTTTTTCTAATTAAAAATATGATTTCATCCTCGTAAAATTTATTCATCACTTCAATTTTTAAAATAAAAAGTCTTCCTTTTCCGTTGAGAAATCAGACCAAAAGGCCTAATAGGAAATGGGTCTTTTTTCCATTTTCAATTAGGTCTTTGGACCCTTGTACGGAACGTATTTTATCCACATAATGTAACTATGAGTACTAAAAGAGGAGCGTGTATGAAAAAATTGTTCGTGTGGGGATTCATATTATGCAGTATGGGTACACTGGCCTTTGGTTGGGGGTTGCATGGTGAAATCGCAAATACCAACCGCTTGGCCAGAAACGGGGAAGGTTACCCTTTCTTAATTTATCCGGTTGTCCAAGGGCAGCCCGTTCGTGTCTATTTGCAACGGTTGCGCGCTTACACAGCAGAAGATAACCGGGCTTTTATGCAATCGCAGGCAGCCGGGACTTTAGATACTTATTTACAAGAAGTCGGTGTATTGGAACCGTTAAATTCGCCCAAATTCTTTGCGGAACTGAAACAGGCGTATAACAGCTGGTTTTCTATTATGCGCGACGAATTTGATGAGTTTCCTTATGAGTGGAAAGCCTTTAAAGATATTGCACCGATTATAAGACAGGGTATTACCATCCAACAGACCCAAGACCCTTCCCAGGCGGATGTAATTGTCGTTCTGGCGGATGATATGTCGGTAGGCAAACGCGCCTGCAAAAATCAGTCTCGGAAAGACGCCTGCTTTTTACAGGCCCAAGCTAATGATGAGATACCGCATTTGGTAATAACCAATAAACCGGAGGAAAGAACAAACCGGGGCTGGTTGTTAAAATATGCAGCCGGCATATCGCTTGGATTGGCCCCCCAAATCGCCCCGACCAAGGATAACCCGGGCGTACAAGATGAACACCCCCAGTATAGTATGGCAATTTTTCGCCAATCCTTAATGGGAGGTAATCCGGAATTGACGTGTGATGATATGGATGGAATCGTGAACCTGATTGATGTTACCCTTTACGCAAAAAAGGAAGGAGATTCCAAGGTATTTCGGTGGTATCCTTTTGGTTGGAGTAGTTTTTGCCTAGACGGAACCCACTATATGAAGGGTACTCCTGTTAAGAATCTGTTCGGTACTCCAACAGGGAAAGGACCTTATGTTGTATTCAAGGACTCTTCACAACAGGGAAAAAGTCACTTTGTATTACTTACCACTCGTGACCAGAAACAATCCAAAAGAGACTTGGAACCAAGCCGTACCGAAACGTATACTCCTTTCTCCAAAAAGCCCAAATTTTATGTGGATGAAACAGATGACAAAGGTCGTCCGGTACATAGTGTTTCGGATGACGGATTGGAGAAGTTCTATGTGTATCACCACGGATTGATAACTCGAATCGTCGTACAGGGAAATGAGCTTTTGATGCTGGAAAACCGGGTTCATGCTCCTATGCATTCCTCCGACAGCAAACAATACCTCTGGCAACATTCTTTCGTGTACGTAGAGGGTGGCAAGCTAAAAGTGTTATCTCTGGTGGTTGATCCAAAAACCTATGATCGGCAAGTCGTTTATTACGATGATATCAATACGTATTCGGATAAGGGAGACTCTGTGACCGCTTCTCTAACGGCACGTCCATTACCTGACGGGAAATATGAAATTATCAACGAACAACCGTTACCTACCGCGAAGGCCTCTTCATCGCAGCCGATGAATGGATATGACCAGAATGTGAATATCACCATCGCTTTGGAAAACAAAGTACATTCCGCAAGTTGGGAAGAATTGCGCGGTCAAATGCTCAAATTTGCCCAGGTTGAATAAAAATAAATTCTAAAAGCCACGGATAAAATCCGTGGCTTTTTTGTGGGGCCCAATTTTTTCTAGGACCTTTTGTCCCTTTTTTCTAGGTCCTTTTTCTAACACCGATTAGGTCTTTGGACCCTTGCTATGGACCTCTTTTATGTCCATAATTTAAGTATAGGCAACTATAAGGAGCGTATATGAAAAAAATATTCGTGTGGGGACTGATGCTGTGCTGTATGAGCACCCTGACTTTCGGGTGGGGGCTGGACAGGGATGTCGTGGTTACCAACAATCTAGCCAGCCAAGGGGAAGGTTATCCATTTTTAATTTATCCGGTTGTACACGGAAAGCCCGTCCGTGTCTATTTTCAACGGTTGCGTGCTTACACCGCTGAAGATAAACGGTCTTTCGTACAACCGCAAGGGAGCGGATACTTAAACGCCCATTTACATAAAGTAGGCGTATTGGAACCGTTAAATTCGCCCAAATTCTTTGCGGAACTGAAACAGGCTTACAATGATTGGTTTTCTCTGATCTACAACCACTTTGAGGATTTCTCTTTTTTGTGGAGAGAATTTGAAGATATTGAATCAATTGTAAAGCAAGGTGTGACTCTCCAACAAACCCAAGATCCTTCCGAGGCGGATGTATTTGTCGTCCTAGCGGATGATATGTCGGTAAGCAAACGCGCCTGCGAAGTTCAATTTCGGGAAGACGCCTGTTTCTTGCAAACCAAAGACAACCAGGAACCGCCACATTTGATAATAGTCAATAAACCGGCGGAAAAAACAAACCGCAACTGGTTGTTAAGATATGCGGCTGGTATCTCGCTTGGATTGACCCCTCAGATTGCTCCGGGGAAAGACCAATTGGGCATGCTATTAGCGGACCCTATGCACAGTCTGTCCACTCTTCGCCAATCTTTAATGGGCGGTCATCGGGAATTTACATGTGATGATTTGGATGGAATTATTAACCTGATAGATGTCACCTTTTACGCCCGGCAGAGAGATCCCAAAGTATTCCGGTGGTATCCTTACGGATGGCGGAGTACATGCCATGATGGAATTGCCTACGTGTCCGGTACTCCCGTGGATAAAGGACCTTATTTTATCAAAGGTGATTCCGAAGAAGAAATTGGATATTATATCGTTACCACCGTCCGTTCCCGGAAGATTACAGAAAGGGTCTTTGAACCGAGCGATACCGAAACGTATACACCTTTTCATGAGCCCGTATTTAATATAGATGAAAGGGACAACCAAGGCCGTCCCGTGCACGGGGTTGCGGCGGATGGACTAGAAGAATTTTTCATGTATCACTATGGATACACGGACCGGTTGGTAGTACGGGGAGACAAATTCTTATTAAAAGAATCTAAAGAAACCCTTCCTAACGGTCCCTTTAACCACAAAGAAATTCTGTTGAGTCATTCCGTCAAGTATGTAGAAAATGGGAAGGTGAAAGCATTTGTGATAACCCCTTCTTCCGCTAGCGATCGGGAAATCGTTTTCTATAATGACGTAAATGCATATGCGGACGAGGCAGAAACAGTCATGGCCTCGTTAACCATACGTTTATCCAACGGAGGAGCGAAAATTCTGGAGGAAAAACCGTTACACACCCCCGAGAGGGCTGTAACACCCTTAAGCGACTCCGGCTACAACCGAAGTGTGAATATCACCCTTGCCGTAGAGAAAAAAATACGCTCTATGAGTTGGGAAGAATTGCGCGAGCAAATAATTAAATTTGCTACTGCCAAGTAAGCAAACAAATATTTTAAAAGCCACGGATTTTATCCGTGGCTTTTTTGTTGGGCCTAATTTAGACTAGGACTTTTTACCTCTTTTCTCTAGGCCTTTTGGCCCTTGTTACGCAACCGTTTCCCACTTATAATAATAAGTGTGGGTTGTGACGGAGGATATCTATGAGAAAACTTTTTGCCCTTGTATGTTGTTTACTTAGTGTCAGTGCGTTGGCCAGCGAATGGGGCGTTCTGAGTGGTTTTGTACAACAAGCGCACGCCACAGATCCAAAAGAGATCAAATACCCCTATTTGATTTTTCCTATCTTACAAGGTAAACCTGTGCGAATTTATTTTTCTAAATTACAGGAAGGAGAGGACGAAGCCCTCACCCAAGACTTAGTGGCTGCATTGACACATTCCCCAAAGCCCTCTCACGGGATGCCGCAACTTAACAAAAATTCCCTTCAAAAATTAATTACCCAGGCCTATACCACTTGGTTTACCTATACTGCCAAAACCATTCGGCGGGACGGACGGGAAAGCGAATTTGCCGATATTCTGCCCCTTTTAGACCGCGGCATTCAGGTAGAATTTGTGGACGATTTAGCCCAGGCAGATATCCGGGTTATTATTACTAAAGATTTACAAACATTACGCAAATATTGCGGCGGCCGAAACACCCACGGCTGTTACCAGCGCACGCCGGATAATTCTGGGCAACCGGTCCTGTTTCTATCCACCACCATACTGCCTCTTTTAAACTCGTTTTCCAAAACAGTTACTTTGCATGAAGTAGGCCATTCTTTGGGCTTATCTGACCAATATACGACTTTCCGCCCGGGTGGCCGAGCAAACTCAGACACGGTTTATAGCACACCGGAATCGTCGTCCTCCATCATGAATAGAACCCGCACCCTGACGTGCGATGATGCCGATGCAATTATCAACCTCCTTGATTTGGCCCGGGGAGAATTCCACGGGGGAGCCACCGGGTGGAAAAGTTTCTGTAAAAACCCAGGCGATCGCTATATACAGGGTATCCCCGCCAGCAAAGGACCGTATTTTATAGATATGGCAGGGGACGGATATCCCTTTGGAACGGTGAACTTAACCACGGTCAGCACCCAACCTGATACATGGCAACAAGAGGTCAAGCAGCTGGAACTCAGCTACATCGAAAATTATTCTCCGTTTAATGAACCCACTTTTACAGTAGACCAACGCGATGCACAGGGCCGTCCGCTACACGCCACAGCCGAAGGCGGCCTGGAAGCGTTTTACATGTACCACTACGAAATGACCTGGCGCATTGTAACGCACGGTGACTTATTATTAATGAGCGACCGTAAAGAGTACTTTTACAGTTTGGACCTCAAACATTTCAAGAAGAGTAAACGGTTGGCCAGCCGGTCTATAATTTTTGCCGGCAACTATGACGCAGCAGCTATTTTTATAGAACAAGATTTTGAACGACTGCCTTGGCGCAGAGTGGCGTACCTTGAACATTGGGACGCACAAAACAAAGAGTTTACAAAATACGGATTAATAAAAGTACACGACAACGTCATAGATTCATTTAGGTCTGAAATTCCTCTCCACACCAAACAGGCGATAGCGATGATGGAGGATCAGCTAGTATCCGAATTCCAATTTGGTATACGTTCCGGCGCCTCCGAAAAATGGAACACGTTGCGTGAGCAGTTGGCTAAATTAGGATCGGAAGATTAACTTCTTTCCACTTGCCATAAAAATGCCCCGCTAATAAGCGGGGCATTTTAGATTAGTAGCCAAGTACCACGACTTACCGCAATTGACGGGATAAATCGTTCAAATCACTTAATTCCACCAATGTCATCCCTTTCAGTTTAGATTTTTCAGCCCGGCTGACTATCGCTGTATACGTTTTGGCAAATCCCAACCGACGCGCTTCTTCTATACGCCGTTCTACCAACGGTATCTTGGCCACCTGGCCCAAAATGCCTACTTCGGCCATAAACACACTATCGTGCGCAATCGGTATATCCCGGCAGGAACTGATTACGGCGGCACAAATAGCTAAATCCAACGCCGGATCTTTGAGTTTGACGCCACCGGCCAAACTGACGAAAATATCTTTGTTATCGAGCGAAAGCCCAATGTGTTTTTCTAACGCGGCAAAAAGCATCAAACACCGGTTCAAATCTACCCCCGTGGCTACCCGCCGCGGATACGGGAACCGTGTAGGCGAAACAAGCGCCTGTACTTCGGTCAGTAATGGGCGGGACCCCTCTAACGATAACGAATAGGCCCGGCCCTTCAAAGCTCGCTCGCGCGACGTTTCCGCAAAACATTCGCTGGCATTTTCCACCGACACCAAACCGGAAGATGTCATACGAAACAGTCCGATTTCATCGGTAGAACCAAAACGGTTTTTATGAGGACGCAACAAGCGTAAGACGTTATCTTTCTCGGTATCAAAATAGAGCACACAATCCACCATATGTTCTAAAATTTTCGGTCCGGCCAACTCCCCATCCTTCGTTACGTGCCCCAACACAAACGTCATAATACCTTTGGGTTTACACAACCGTACCAGTTCACTGGTACATTCCCGCACTTGCGCCACCGTTCCCGCAGAAGAAGTAAATTCAGGATGATAAACCGTTTGAATAGAATCTACAATCAGCACATCGGGATTCACGTTGGAAACAGACTCTACGATTTTTTGGATATCTGTTTCGCAATGCAAAAAGATATTTTCCCCTTGGACGCCAAGTCGTTGGGCTCGGCCGGCAATCTGGCTGGTACTTTCTTCGCCGGAAATATACAGCACCTTATAGCCCTTGGAAAGAGCCGCGGCCACCTGCAACATAAGCGTGGATTTACCAATACCCGGTGCCCCGGCTAGTAGGGTAAGTTGCCCTTTGACAAGTCCCCCGCCTAAAAGGCGGTCAAATTCGCTAATATGGGTGGGAATACGGACCTCTTTCTGCGATTTGCTATCTGCCAGTTTGACAATTTCCGACGAAAAATCCGTAAAACTGCGTGTACGCGCCGCGGTTTTTTTGGTCTCTTGCGCTTTTACTTCCTCCGTCAGGCAGTTCCATTCCCCGCACTCCGGGCATTTGCCCGCCCATTTAGGGGACTCATAACCACATTTCTGGCAAACAAAAACCGTCCTAAACTTCATGATGCTCTCCGTTACCGGCTACCGGCCATAGCCGCCATTCCAAAGAAAGACGAAATATCCTGGTCATTAAACGAGATATTAGCCTTGACTGCCACATCGTTGGTTTCCAATGCATCACGTACCCAGGCCCCGGCCGTTACATACCGGTTAATACGGAAATCCACCCCGTAACTTAAATTGGGTTTATTGAAATTGCGCCCATTAATTACACGGTCCCGGCCCCAATCATACAACTCGCCGGCTAAGGTAAAGCGGTCAAAGAAATCCATATCCTTAAACGGTTTGACTTCCAACGCCACTCCGCCGCCGCCGCGGATTAAGCCGGCCGAGAATTTGGCCCAATCGTTGTAGAATCCCAAACGCACATCCAGTTTGTTTTTTTCCAAATAATCCCGGCTATCCAAGCGGTCATCCTCGTTACCCATATTAGCCATTCCCACCCGATAAAATGTATATCCGTTCCCCGGGAAGATTTCAAGGGCCAAGTCACTGGAAGATAAATGCGCTGTCGGCATATAGAAAAAGTCATAATCCCAGTACACACGGAAACGGCTCATCTTACCCACAAAGGTTTTGACATCCGCCATCGTTTGTTTCAAATCGGTTACGCTTTGCTTGACTTCTTCTTTCATCTGCGGATCTTTGACTAAACTGCCGATGACCCCTTCTCCCTCGTTGATGCTGGTAATAAGGGCATCAGCTTTGGCCATTAAGTCATTGAGGCGGGCACTGGCCGAATCTAAATTTCCCATGGTACGCATCATATACGGCCGCAACGCCGCCGCCATTTGGTTGAGTGAAGCCGATAGTTGGCGCACCTCTGCCATAGTATCGTTGAGCCGGGAGCCAAAGGCCCCTTGGTTATTGATGCTATCTACAAAGTCTTTGATGCTGTTCATGGTTTGGGTAATCATCACATCCATCGGCACTTCATCCACCCCGGTAATATACGCCCCGTCTTCATACACGGTTGTCGTAGAAGGCCCTTGCACAATTTTTAAGTATTTGGTACCAATGATCCCCGTCATCACGACGGAAAACTGCGCCCCGCGGTGTATATCCACCCCTTGTTGGATTTCCGTGACTACCACCACTTCGCCGTTTTCAATTTTAATCTGTTTGACCTTTCCTATCTCTACCCCGGACAATTTGACCGGCGCTTTAATCGGCAAGCCCGACACATCCGCAAATCTCACGTTGAGTTGGTACGTCCGTGTAACGGAAATACCCCCTAAAAAATAGAGCGAAAACCCAAACACGGCTAAGCCGATCACTGTAAAAATACCTAATTTCGTTTCTGGTTTCATTGGCTTTATCCTTTTTACCTGTAAACTGCTCCGCGGTTATTCCCGCATGAGTTTCATTTGAATCGGCCCCTGGCTGGACCCGGTAACGAATTGCTTGACGTACGGATTTTCCGTCTTGCGAAATTCGTCCGGCGTACCATGGAGCAATATCTCGCCTTCGTATAAGAAGGCAATATAATCGGCAATTTTAAATGCCGAGTGCATATCATGTGTAATCACCACCGAGGTTACCCCCAGTTTGGCTTTTAAGTCCAACACCAAATCGCTAATAATGTCCGACATAATGGGGTCCAACCCCGTTGTCGGTTCGTCATACAAAATAACTTTGGGAGATACCGCCAATACACGCGCCAATGATACACGTTTTTTCATCCCGCCGGAAAGCTCGCTGGGATTAAGCGCGGCGACATCTTCCCGTAAACCAACCAGGGCTAATTTTTCGCGGATGATACGCGCATATTGATTGGGCGGGACATCCGTTAAATACTTCAATCCAAACGATACATTTTCCCCCACCGTCATAGAATCAAACAACGCCCCTTCCTGGAACAAATACCCAAAATGGCGCCGGATAGCAGCCATCTTTACTTCGCTACGGATTTTGGTAATATCTTTTCCGTCCACTAAAATTTGGCCGCCGTTGGGATCAATGAGCCGTATCATACACTTGATTAACGTACTTTTGCCACAACCCGATCCCCCTAAAATACACGTCACTTTTCCTTCCGGAATAGTCAAGTTGACGTTTTTAAGTACTTTTTTCTCACCAAAATTTTTACGTAAATTGCGTATTTCTATCATATCAAATCCCGAACGCCGTCAAAATAGCGGTTAAGAAATAATCCAACACCAAAATAAGAACAATCGTGGTAACCACTGCTCCCGTTGTGGATTTACCTACTCCCTCGGCCCCCCCGCGCGTGCTGATGCCCTTGTAACAACACACCGTGGCAATCATGAAAGCAAAAATGAACGATTTAATAAATCCGTGCATAAAATCGCTCACACCCATAAAAGTAGTAATATCGGTAAAATATACTTCTCCGGGAACGCCTAACGCATACACAGCCACTAAGTACCCCCCCAATACACCAAATACGTTGGAAAATAACGTCAAAATGGGCATGGTAAAAATAAACCCGAACATCCGCGGAATGACCAGATAACGGATAGGGTTTGTTCCCAGGGTATATAAAGCATCAATTTGTTCAGTTACCGCCATCGTCCCGATTTGCGCCGTCACCGCCGCACCGGCCCGCCCGGAAATCACTACTCCCGTAAGAACCGGCCCCAATTCGCGAATAAGCGAAAAGGCCACTATCGTCCCCACAAAAATCGGATCGCCGAAAATATTGCCAATCGTGTTACCAGCTTGTAGTGCCAATACCATTCCGGTAAATAAACTGGTCAAGGCCGTTACGCCGAACGATTCTACCCCGATGGTCACACTCTGCGTAACTGCCTGACGGGTTTCAAACCGGGAGTGCAATGTCCAAAACACGGCAGAACTTACCATCCGGGTGGCTCCCCCAACCTGGTTGAACAAATTAAACATATACTTCCCGATTGCTGTAAACATTATCCTTTATATATCCTCGGCACACGTGCTGTAAGCAAGGTGCATAATTCATAATCAATCGTACCGGCCCGGTCCGCCAATTCTTTGAGCGTAATTTCTTCTGTTCCCTGCCGGCCAACCACAACGACTTCCTCCCCTACTTCAACCGGAGCGACCTCGGTAATATCTACCATCATCATATCCATCGTCACATTTCCCAGCACCCGGCAACGTTTGCCTTTGATGAGCACTTCTGCTTTATTGGAAAGTGCCCGCAAATACCCATCACCATACCCTAACGGTAAAGTAGCCACCTTCATGGGGTGCTGTGCCCGAAAACTGCGCCCGTAACTAATACTGCTACCGGCAGAAATATCCTTTACATACACGACACGCGTTTTCAGTGATAACACCGGTTGGTATCCCGGTTCTAAACCGTAGATGCTATGTCCCGGACGAACCATATCGTAATGAATATCGGGCCGGGCGTGGATAGCAGCCGATGCTGCCAAATGACGGTATTTAACCGTCAATCCCGCTAATTGCATACCGGTCAGCGTATCGCGGTAATATCCGATTTGTTCCTCGGTAAAAGCAGGGTCGGTGTCTACACTGGACAGGTGCGAAAAAAGCCCTTCCAACACAATGTAGGGTTGTTGATGCAACCGTTTTAGTACCTCCATCACTTTCCCACGGCGCGTACCAATACGTCCCATTCCCGTATCTTGTTTTACGTGACAATAAGCCGTCTGTCCCAGTTTCTGCGCAATCCGGCAAACGGCGTCGGCGGCTTCCAAACTGGCAATAGTAACCGATAAACGATGCGTGATGGCTTGTTCAAACGCTTCAAACGGATACAAACTGCCCAATACAAGCACCGGCAACGTAACATCCGCCTCGCGCAGTTCTATACCTTCCTCCACTGAAGCAACCCCCAAAAAATCACACAGCCGTTCTTGCTGCACATAACGACTTACTGCAACGGCACCGTGCCCATAAGCATTGGCTTTGACCAACGCCAACAACTTCACTTTCGGGCCCACGGTCTGCCGCCCCCGGGTCCAATTGGCTGATAGACGGGTGAGATCAATCTCGGCAAATGTAGGACGTAGAAGAGGAAAACTCATCAGTTTCTCCTGTATTATTCCGGCAATTCAAGCACCGTGCTCCCGCCGGCATCCGGGGCCGTTTCCATATGTTCCGGAGCAGGATTGGTAAACAAGGCATATTCGCCGAAAAATGCCAAGTCAATATCTCCCACCGGGCCATTGCGCTGTTTAGCAATAATCAACGTGGCCTTATTTTTCAGCGATTCATCATCACGTTTATAATACCAATCACGGTGAATCAGGGCCACCACGTCGGCATCTTGTTCAATAGAACCCGATTCACGCAAATCCGATAGCAACGGCCGGTTATCGGTACGGGCTTTGTCCTCGTTTTTACGGCTTAACTGTGATAGAGCCATCACCGGTACATTGAGTGTACGCGCTAAATCCTTGAGCATACGGGAAATTTCCGATACTTCCTGCTGGCGGCTTTCAATGCGCCGTTCCCCCCCGCGAATTAGCTGCAAATAGTCAATGATAATCAGCCCCAACTCTTTGCCCTGTTTCTTCAGTTCGCTGGCCAACCGCCGCGAACGCATACGCAGTTCGGTAATAGAGATCCCGGACGTATCATCTACATAAAACGGAGCGGCCGACAAACGCCCCAACTCACGTGTCAGGTCCGACCATTTATTCCGGTCAAACCATCCCGTGCGTAATTTGTGAATTTCCACCATAGCCGCAGCCCCGAGCATCCGCTCAAAAATGCTGTTACGTCCCATTTCTAAGGAGAAAAATGCCACCGGAATCCCGCACTCCACACACGCATGATGGGCAATATTTAGGGCCAGGGCTGTTTTACCTTGACTGGGACGCGCCCCTAAAATAATAAGATCCGATTTACGCAACCCCCCCGTTCGGTGATCAAAATCATCCAATCCCGTCGGAACACCTTGTATCGCGTTTTTGTTCTGAAAGGAACGTTCCAATTCTGCCATCACTTGCGGGGCTAAATCTTTAGCGGAAATAAAACCCGATAATTTCTGCTTTTGGCTGAGTTTATAAATTTCGTCCGCCGCGCTATCAATTAAAATTTGTGGGTCATCATCTTCTTCTTTATAACAGCGTTGCACTAGCGCGGTAGAAGTACGGATTAAATCACGCACGACATATTTTTTATACACAATTTCCGCATAGTGTTTGACGTGAGCCGCCGTAGCCACTTTGTCTACTAATTGCGTTAAGTACACTTCGCCGCCCAACTGGGCCAACAGATTGCGTTTTTTCAGTTCTTCACTCAGCGTAACAATATCTACCGCTTGATTGCGCTCCACAAGCGCCTGCATGGCGGCAAAAATCTTTTGGTGGGCCTCTTTATAAAAGTGTTCCGGCCTTAAAATTTCCAAAGCGTCCGCCACGGCCTCGCTATCTAGTAGCATAGCCCCCAATACAGCCATCTCCGCATCCACGGCTTGCGGCGGGATTCTTTCTTCCAACAAATTACGGCTCATAACAACCTCTTTCCATTGTAAATCCACCCTTTTTTTGACAACAAGGGATTATAGGTATTGTAGCAATTTAGCAAGCATTAGGGAACGGGAAAAATGGAATAGACTCCTGACAAAAACCCCTACCATGTAAGTAGGGGTTGATTCTAAACCTAAAACCGAAGAAACTATTTATCAAAATTAATACGCTCTTTCTCTACCACTAACGGGCGCCTTAATACTTGGGTCAACACAGCCCCCACATATTCCCCCAGTATTCCCAAAAATACCAATTGCACTGAAGCAAACAACAAGACAGCCAGCAAAATCGGGGCGGTACCCATAGGAAATTTATCCCAGAAACAAAGTTTTAACACCAAATAAATGCACGCCAACAAGAAACTGATAGTCCCTAATACGAACCCGCCTAATGCGGCCAAGCGAAGCGGAACTTTGGAATAGTTGGTAAAACCGATCATTGCATTATCGTATAGCGTATAGAAATTATTTTTGGTGAGGCCTCTTTTACGCGTAGGCTGGACAAACGGAATCAGCGTTTTGGTATATCCCAATTCGCACACTAACCCGCGCAAATACGGATAGGAATCATTGAGCCGGCGCAACTCATCAATTACCTGTTTATCATACAGTCCAAAACCCGTGCAATTGGGCACCAGTTCAGCCCCAGAATCATTGACCCGATTAAGAAGCCAATAATAAAATTTGCGCACGGCAAAAAACAGTTTACTTTCCATACTTTGCTGTTTTTGGCCCAAGACTACCAAAAATCCCTTTTCCCACGCTTCCAAAAACGAAGAAATTAGTTCCGGCGGATCTTGTAAATCGGATGCTAAATAAATCACCGCATCCCCCTGGGCTTGCAAAATACCATAGTAGGGACTACGAATATGCCCAAAATTACGCATATTGGCAATTACTTTAATATGTTTATCCTTGGCCGCTATTTCACGAAGTACAGCCAGCGTATTATCCGTAGAACAATTATCCAATATAATGTGCTCATACGTGTATTTATCCGCCCATTTAGACATCTCGGCCTTAACGGCTTCGTACAAAAGCGGAATGTTTTCCTGTTCGTTATACGCGCTGGAAACAAGTGAGATTTTTCTCATAAATCAATTAATGCCCCTGCCAGCTCAGTTCCGGGATTCCCCAACCCATATCCAAAGATACGCTTCCCGGCATATCTTTTACATCGCTGACGTCTATATTTAATACTTCCTTCAAAGGCATTGGCCCCTTGCCGTCCTTAAAGTCTACCGCCCGACCTTTGTAAATACAGGTGGTTTTGAATACAATCGGTAGACCGTCTTCTTCGACCCCGGTAGAAAGCGAAGTATAAATGAGATGCGTGGCGGCACACACCGGCATCACAATAAACGGCCGGGGTTCGGTAGTAGCGTGTTGGGCCGTATCTACAGACAGCGGAATCATCTTTAGGTTGTATCCTTTCGGTACATACACGGCAAACATATGTGGAATGGCGGCCTCCGGGTAGCCCATATTGGAAACATCTATCATAATTTCCTTTTCCTGGTACTTATAGGTTAATAAATGCATCGCACTACGCATACCGGTATATTCATCGGCGCGCAAATACTCAAAAGAAAAGAAAAACGAAAACCACGTGCAAAGTAAAATCGGCCATAAGGCCAAAAACGGCCAATGGCGCGGCCGGACAGCCAAATGAAAAACACATTCCGTTATTAACAAATACAACGCCGGTAAAAGGGCCAAAAAATACCGGTCCATCCACAAATTATACCAGTGAGAAACCCCCAACACAACCGCGGCCAATAAGACAATTTGCATCAAGGGCAAGATCAATTCGGCTTGTTTGAATATATTCCTTTTATAATGACTAATCAACGAAACTCCGGCAAAAATAAAAATACCCATCAAAAAATATTGCATTTTTAAAGAGCCGACTAAAAAGAGCATCATGTCCCACGTGGATTTCATCAAGGGCGTGCTATACCACCAAGTGCTACCGTGTTGCAACCCCAATGCATGTACTACCCACGGCAACCAGGCAAAAAAGACCGTAGCCGTACCCAGAAACACCCAGGCTCGGGCCACTTTGTAATACAAAGCATAAAAGAACAATCCTAACGCTGTAATAAAAAATACACCCGCACTGAAATAATGACTATACGCAGCCGCTAATCCCACCGCAAAAAATACAAGCCATTTCCACTCGGCAGGGGATTTTCCTTCTTCCATCTCATTCACAAACCGTAAAGCCATCAAAGTAGATACGGTGATCAACAAAACAAATAGCGAATAGGCCCGAATAATCGACCCATAAGCCGTCAGAACAAACGAGCTGCACATCAAAGTGGTAAATATACACCGTTTGAGCCACGACCAATTTTTGGGAGCCAAGCACCACGAAGCCACAACAGCCCCGAACCCTAAAAGCGCGCTAAATAAGTGCATGCTGAAAAAAGTATATGGGAATATCCGGTTCCACCCCCATAATAAAATATTAAACAAAGGCAGGTTAACATCTTTTAGAAGCATTTCTTTAATGACATAAGACAAAGATAATTCTGGGGAAGCAGTTACGATAGAATACAATTCATCGTACTGTAAATCATTATGCAAAAAGGAAAAACGTTGCACTAACATATACAACGCCACAACTACCGAGATCCCCACACAGACAGACGTTAAAATAGCGGCTCCCCGCCGAATCCGTTCACTGGGGGAAGATTGACCGGGCAAAATTTCCATATTATTTTCCATAGGATATCCTCATTCCTTTACACAAATTATTTATATCGCGGATCAGGGAGCAACTGATCTACTGACTTAATGTCCATTGTCTCCAAACAGGCCTTGATATTTTGTTCTTCTTGGTTGTTCGGCGTACAAAAGACCTGCATAGAATCAAACGGCCGCACCAATGTGTAGTCGTATTTTTTACTGCCCACACGTTCTGCCGTTACAAACCAACGGGTTCCGCGATTTTCAAAATAAACACGAAAGCCCGAAACAGGAGTGCCGTCCTCCTTTTTCCCTTTGGTATAAAAAACGGTATTGGCTATGCCGTCAGAAAAACGATTGTTGGCCGAAGGATTGCGCATATGTACGGGCGTAGTATCCAATTTATCCCACGCTTTGGTATATCCGTTACTGCCAAGCCGGCGCCGTTCTTGGGCAGCGATTTCCGTATCCATCAATTTAATTACATCACCACGGCGGATATCTTCCAACATTTGCTGTACATACAAAAATGCTTTAAAACCTACCAGTACACCCACCACAACCAAAATATACACTTCCAGGCGCGAAAACCCACCCCTGTTTTGACCGATTCGCTTCACCAGATGACCTCCTAGATGTTACCAAGCAGTAAAATAAACAATCCCAGGAAAACCAAACACAAACAAATCTTTGCTATTCCCAGGTGTTTCTTTAAAAAATCGTTAAATCCCTTGGATTCATATCCCAACAACGCTAACATAAATACGGCTATTAACGGCACAATAAACATCACGTTGTACACAATAAGATAGAAAATTGCCTGCGCCCGGAATTGCGGGTTCTGCATAATCAATACGCACGTCGGCACGTATACTTGCCCGGTACATACGGCTTCCACCAACGATACCCCAAACCCCACGGCTAATGCCGCCAACGTCAAACGCCACGCGCTTTTGTTTTTATCGCGCAAGAAAAAACCCATAATTTTGTGAATACGCGTTTTGAGCGAGAGTGGCAGTTGCATCAACATTCCATCTGTTTTTTTCGTTTTTTGGTAGATCCACAAATCATACAAGGACAAGAAAAAGAACAACAGACACAATCCGGCCGTTAAGAAATAGAAAATATTTATCACGTACGAGAAGCCGCGCAACGCGTATAAGAACTGGAACACACCGATCCCCAATAACAAATACGCACAGAATACTGCCACACAATACGATACTCCCACAAGCACTATTTCCCGCCGCGTATATTTGTACACGGTCAAGAATGAAATGAAGAACACAATGACGGCAAATGCACACGGATTAATCCCATCCACTAACCCCGCCCCGACAATGGCCCAAAACGTAATTTGTTCAAATGCATTCTGGGCTTCCTGATGGGTAACGGCCTCCGTACGCAAACGTGTTTTTTCGTGCAAGAGAAGGGCTTTCTCAATTGCATTTTCGGCGTAGGTTCCGATTTCTGTGGGATATCCTACTAAGAAGGAACTTCCCACCGCAGCAGCCGGATAGCCCAATCTATCCACTCCGTACGCTTTAGCCGTTTCCATAAAAATCAGGTGATTACCTTCTTGGGTGATATCATACATCGTAAAATGAACACGGTCTTTATATTTTTGCTGGAGTTTATCCCAATATTCCCGTTTCAACTTGTTGCAATGCACACACGTCGGACTGACAAAAAGAGCAAACTCCACTTTCTTAGCCGGCACAGCCGGTTGCGCCATAACCGGCGGCAAACTCAGCCACCCCACTAACCCAATACTTGCCAAAACACCCATTATCTTTTTCATACGTTTATAGTTTTGTAAAAGCGGAAATTCCGCTCATCACCATATCTACCGACATAAGAATTAAAATCATCCCGGTCAACCGCTCAATGGCCGCCAACCCGCGTTTCCCCAACAAACGGCTCAACGGAAAAGAAAGCATTAAAATAACGGAATTGATAACCGAAGCCACAACAACAGCACCCAAGGTAAGCATCTTCGTTTGTTGGGCGGCCGAAATCATAACAATGGACAAGGCAGCCGGGCCGGCCACCAAAGGTATCGCTAAAGGCACGATAAACGGTTCGTCTTCTTTGGGATCATTCTTCGGTTCTTCTTCATTGCTAAAAACGAGTTTAACAGAAATAATGAACAAAATAATTCCCCCGGCAATACTCAACGAATACTCGTGGATGCCGAAAGCCTGTAAAAACCACTTACCCATGAACAAGAACCCTACCATGATAAGTAAGGCAATCAGCAACTCCCGAATTAGCACGATTTTACGACGTTCCGGCGCCACTTTTTTAAGTGCCGCGATAAACAACGGGATGTTGCCAAAGCCATCCATCACCAAGGCAATCGTCACCACTGTAGAAATAAATGAATCCATAGCCCTCTCATCATTACCGGCCAGGCAAATAATACGCCGATAATTTCCTCTATATAGTATAGCAAAAAAATACTTCGCGCGTGCGGCTTCACCTTCTAACCTGTTTTAATGAGCATCCGAGTACACGCGGTCATTATTTTTTGGTAAGATATTTCTGTTATGAAATTTTGGGACGAACACACATATAGCGTAATCAACATTATCAAATGGTTCTTGTTGGCCACATTTACGGGAGTGGTTGTTGGCATACTGGATGCGGCCTTTTTAAATTTATTGGACCGCTCCATTGCTTGGCGTAATGATATCCCGTACTTCTATTTAGGATTACCGATCGCATTGTATGTAGTGGCCCTCCTTTCCCGACGGATGGCCCCCCATCACAAAGATTTTTCAACGGATGCCGTTCTCAAGGAAATCAATCACTACCAGCCTGTTTCGCTGATTTCGTGCGCAAAGGGATTTTTCCTCTCCATTCTTACAATTGCTACCGGCGGTTCCGCCGGAAAGGAAGCCCCCTGCGCAGATGTGGGCGCGGGAGTGGCCTCTTGGTTGGCGCGTCGGTTCCATATGCGGATAGAGGACCAACGTAAAATGATGATTTGCGGCGTCAGTGCCGGGTTTGCCGGAGTGTTTGGTGTACCGATATCGGGAGCGTTGTTCGGGCTTGAGGTTTTGTGGGTAGGACATATTTTTTACGAAGTTATGTTCCCGGCATTGGTAGCCGGGATTACGGCCTTCCAAGTAACCTCTGTCTTGGGAGTAAACTACATTTATCATCCCTTACACTTCGTACCTGTATTCTCGGAGCGTTTTTTCCTAAAAATGATTATAGCCGGTATGTTCTTTGGTCTCATTTCAATTTTGTTTATTGAAATTGCCAAATTTACGCGTGTTGTGTTCCGGTATTTGGCCCAACGGACCAACCTATTTATGACCTGCGTTTTGGGAGGCGTGTTGCTGATAGCCATCGGGTATGTGACCTCTCCATTGTATCTGGGATTGGGAGCGGCCGGAATTGACGGCCCCTTAAGCGGCCAAAGCCCCGAAACTCCGTTTGGATTTTTGTATAAGATACTGACCACTTCTATTACGTTTGCCGCCGGAGGTATCGGCGGTATCGTAACCCCGATTTTTTTCGTAGGGGCACAGGCGGGAGCCATGCTTTCCGATTTTTTGCAAGTAGACTCGGCCACATTGGCCGCGTTAGGATTGGTTTCTGTGCTGGCAGGAACAACCAACACCCCGCTGGCCGCCAGCATCATGGCGATCGAACTGTTCGGCCCCAGTATAGCCCCTTATGCGGCCGTATCGTGCGTCATCAGTTTTTTAATTACCGGTCAACAAAGTGTGTACCCCAGCCAGCGTATCTCGTGGGATAGCGGCAAAATGTTGCCCGCCTCACCCACGACTGTTTCTCCCCATTTTGGCCGTCGAGCAACGGACCGACGAACTACTTGCCGTTCCCGTAAGACGTTTGTCAAACGTTTCTGGCGGAAAGTAGAATCTTTCACCCATTCCGACAAACATCCCCACCCCTAGGCCATCCCTCCCTATATTCGTTGGGCCAAAAGACCTACATACGTCTGGGTCTAAAGACCCTGGTAGTGTCCCCAAAATTTAATTACAATAATTAGAGAGGCAGTTTATTTAACTTAATAAGGATAAAATATGAAAAAACAACTTTTGGTAATCGGCTTATTGTTGGGTGGTATCGCTACCGTTAAGGCAGCAAACGAAAACAAAATGATGTCTCCAGTGCAACAGGCCATTTCTGCCGCCGTGCAAACGGCCCAAACGGATTCCCAGACAGAGGTAGATGAAGCGGATATACAAAGTTTTTTGATCCGTAATCCGGCTATGCAACGGATGGTCTTTCGGTATGAAAAAGCACGTTTACTGGTCAGAAATCCGCTGTTTTTTATCTTACTAGATCAAAATCAGAAAATGCAACAGCTAATATTGGATTGTCCACAATTGTTGGACTTAATGTATGAGCAACCCCAAACCATGTATTTGCTGATTCAATGGCCGCAATTGCGTCAAAAAATACGCAATAATCCGTCGCTAATCCGCAGCATGCGGCAAAACCCGCAAAAAGTAGAAAAATTGGTGGACCGGGTCGCGGAAGTTACGTTGGAAATTGATCGGCAAATTCAAGACGATTTTCGCCCGTAAAGGGTTTTGTACTTCCCGTAAAAAACGGCAGACATAAGTCTGCCGTTTTTTATTTTAATCTCATGCATTTAAAACAAGGGAATCTTGTACTCGCCGGCTAAGGCATTATACCGGTCTATCACCTGACGCACAAAGTGTGTTTTTTCTCCATATGCACCCGGAAAAAACCCACTCTTAAAGCCAGCAATGACCAGATTTTTGAGTTCCTTGGGTGTTAAATCCACTTGTTTGACCAACAGTTCCATCTCATGGGTCACGGTCGTATGCGATACCAACCGATTATCCGTACAAATTGTAACGGGCAAACCGCGTTTAATCATCTCACGCACCGGATGACTCTTAATGGATTTAATTTCCGGCAACGTTTGTAAATTACTGGTCAAGCATACTTCAATGCCTATGCGGGCACTGGCCAAGTAATTGGCCAAAGCATCCACGTAACCCTGCTTATCGGTTACTTTTCGGTCTTTAATGTGTTCGGCAGAAAACAAATATGTTCCGTGACCGATACGATTAGCATGGCACTCGGTAATTGCCTGGAAAATAGACTCCGGTCCATACGATTCTCCGGCATGTAACGTTTTGCGGATAAAATGTTTGTGTACATATTCATACGCGGCGGCATGATCTACCGCCGGGTAACCTGCTTCTTCCCCTGCTAAATCAAAACCGACTACAGGCAATTTTTCTTCCTGCACCAACTGGACAATCGTTTTGGCCAGTTCCAAAGAGGCCACCCCCACCACTTCCGCTTTAGATAAATGAGAAAGCGTTGCCATCAGCGCGGCATAGTAAGGGGACATAGCCCGATTAAAATTACGCATGGCACAAGCAATCACACCGAAATGAAATTCCAAATCCCGCCCGGACCGGACAAGAACCGACGCATTATGTTCCTGCTGGGCCCGCTGAAGGCCGCGCACGACAGCCCGGATGGATTCCTCTACACTAAGCAATCCGTTGGCATGCAGTTGCGGAGCAAAACGCACTTCCATATAGCGCACATTTTCCGCAATAGCATCCTGGCCCAGTTCATACGCAATCCGCTCCACGCTTTCGCGGTCTTGCATCACAGCATCCGTATAAGCAAACCCATTAAGATATTCCGCCAGTGATGCGTATTTCTTCTTAAATACTTTTTGGCAGAGTCCTTTTTCGGTATAAGCAGGCAACTTAACCCCTTGCTCCCGGGCCAATTCAATCAGCGTGCTTAGCCGTAAAGAACCGTCCAAATGGACGTGTAAATCCGCTTTAGGGATCCGATGTAAAAATTCAACAGGAACAGATAGTTTCATATCATTTTTTCTCCGTTTCTTGACCACGCGGTGTATCCTTGACCAGATATCCCGCTTGAGCGATTGTGTCCCGCAATTCGTCTGCCTTCTTCCAATCTTTGGCTTGGCGCGCAGCAGCCCGTTGGTTCAGCAGATCCTGCACGTGAGCCGGAAGTTCCGGTTGTTCTTGTTGCGAAACAGTCTGCAGTAGATCCAACGATAAAATATCTTCTGCTGTTTGTAAGAAAGCCCATTTTTCAGCAGCAGACAACTGTGTGCTGCGAACGGCTTCCCAGGTTAACGCCAACGCTTTGGGAGCGTTTAAATCATCTTCCATGGTCTCCGTAAACCGCGCTTGCCATTCCTGCACACGGGCTGTATCCTGCGGCGTACGCGCGCATGCTTCTGCAATCTGTTGCGCGAGCGAACGCAAATTTTTTAAACTTTTGCTGGCACTATCCATACTTTCGTACGAAAATTCCAATTGCGTTCGGTAATGGGCCCCCAAGCATAAGTAGCGGTATGCCAACGGCTCATATCCTTTTTCTTTTAATACATCTAGGGTAACAAAGGTCCCCCCGGATTTAGACATCTTCCCGGAACGCAGAATCAAAAATTCGCCGTGCACCCAGTAGTTGACGTATTTCTGCCCGGTAGCGGCTTCGCTTTGGGCAATTTCGTTAGTATGGTGAATCATCACGTGATCAATACCACCACAATGAATATCCAATGTGTTGCCCAAATATTTCATGGCCATGGCCGAACACTCAATGTGCCACCCCGGAAATCCAACGCCCCACGGGCTATCCCATTCCATCTGGCGTTTTTTATCGCGCGGAGAAAATTTCCACAAGGCAAAGTCGGTCGGGTTTCGTTTTTCGCCACTCATTTCCACGCGGGCCCCTTCTTGCAGCCCAGCCAAATGAGCCGAACCCACTAAGGCCCCGTAACGCGGAAATTTAGATGTATCGTAATAAATACCGTCTGAAGTGCGATACGTATATCCTTTTTCTTCCAAGGTCTTTACCAGCGCAATCATTGGCTCAATATGTTCCGTAGCCCGACTGACAATCGTCGGACGGGAACAATGCAATGCATCATAATCTTGCCAGAATTTCTGTTCATAAAATTTGGCGATATCCCACGCACTTTTTCCTTCCCGCACGGCCCCGAGTTCCATTTTGTCTTCGCCATCATCTGCATCCGAAACCAAGTGGCCCACATCTGTTACGTTCATTACGTGTACCAAGTTATACCGACGACGTAGCGTGCGCGCCAACAAATCTTCAAAAATATATGTGCGCAAATTACCAATATGGGCAAAATTATAAACGGTCGGCCCGCAGCAATACATCGTTACGCGGGCCGGATCCTGGGGAACAAAATCGTCTTTCTTACGGGAAGCCGTATTATAAAGCCGAAACATCTTTTCCCTCTTTGAGTTGCATGTATACGTTGCGGATTTCGTCAAACAACAATTTGCACGCTTCTTGTCCGTTATCGTTGGCGGAACGCTCGCTCATACGGCAGTTCACCCGAACATCGGATAATGGATTAGAGGCCCCCACACTGCTCACGGCATACGTAAATCCGCTCGGTTGATACATTCGCAAGGCGCGGCCATAAGCCGTTTCTATGGATTTCATCAAAATAGCCATCTCTTTACGGGTAGCCGAATTGCCGAGTTCAAACTTACGCGAAGAAACCGTCACAACCACGTCCCCGTATGTACTATACGAATTGGCTGCATTTTCGGCTACAAAATCTTCATCCTGTGCACCGGACGTCTGTACCGACTCATCCGTGTTCTCTCCTTCCGGGTTTGCCGTCATCTCTTCGCCGATAACAGAGGGCGGCATGGTTAACGGAATAGCCGATGAGAATTCATACGTTACCTGATTTTTGGTGGAACGGGAATAATTAATCCCTTGGGTTACTTTTTTCCCTCCTGTGGCACACGCACTGATAAACACGGCTACTAAACAAATGATACTGATACGAACTTTCATACTAAACTCCTATGATATAATTTTGAGGGTGGCTACGGCTTGACACATTGCTGCTTCGCCACGGCCGATTTCACCCACTTTTTCGTGGCTTTTTGCTTTAAAACTAACAGACTCCAACGGCATTTCAAATACACGCGCCAAACTGCGGCGAATTTCCTCGTAATGCGGTTTGATTTTGGGTTCTTCCGTAATAAGCGTAGCATCTATATGTTCCAACGTTCCGCCGCGCTCGCGCATGATTTGGAGTACTTTCTTAGCGATATCCACACTGCAAATACCCTTGATGGAAGGATCCGTCGGCGGAAACAAAATGCCGATTTCTCCCGCACATAAGGCCCCTAAAATAGCATCACACAACGCATGCAATACGACATCTCCATCGCTGTGGCCCAAAAAACCTTTCGTATGCGGGATTTCCACCCCGCCAATCACTAATTTGCGTTCCGGCTCCAACCGGTGCAAATCAAATCCAAATCCTGTACGATACATCCGTGATGCTCCTACCCATGCTTCGGCACACACCAAATCCTCCGGTGTGGTAATTTTGTTGTTTTTATAATCTGAGGGCACTAACCGTACTCTCACCCCGGTTTTTTCTACCAATTGCGACTCGTCAGTAGCATCTTTCTCACAACCAAACTGCGCTAGGGCACGCATCAAGACATCCCGTCGGTACGTTTGGGGTGTTTGGGCGGCCCACAAGGACGAACGGTCCAAGGTGCGCCTTACAAACCCGTCTGTACCCGTTTTGACTGTATCTTTCACCGCAACCGCCAATACAGCCGCACCATACGTTTGCGCGGCGTGCAGACAATCTATAATACCCTTCGGAGAAACAAGGGGCCTGGCTCCGTCGTGCACAGCAATCAAAACAGCCTTTTTGTCTACACACGCTACACCGTTTTTAACAGACTCCAACCGGGTCTCCCCCGGTAACGCAAAGATCAAATCCGAAAAATACCGCCTCAATTCCGCTTGGTTTTCCGGCGGCGTTACTATCACCAGTTGTTGTACCGCGGCAACCTGTTTGAAGGCCTCTATCGTACGCACCAACACCGGTTTACCACCTAACGGCAGCATTTGTTTGGGACGGCCCATCCGGCGGCCGTTTCCGCCCGCAACAATGACCGCCGAAGTAAATCCCAACGTATCTGCCATACGGTTTATTTCATCCGGGCAAAAATCATCCGGCCCGACGACGTTTGCAGGATAGAATAAACGGATACTTCCACCCGTTTGCCAATGCACTTGCGTCCATCTTCCACAACCACCATTGTTCCATCGTCCAAATAGCCGATACCTTGCTCTTTTTCTTTACCGTCTTTCATCACGAAAATAGACATCGTTTCCCCCGGCAGGACAACCGGTTTCAACGCCGTCGTCAAATCCGCAATATTCAAGGCAATTACGTTTTGCAACAGAGCGGCTTTCGTTACATCAAAATCCAATGTAACCACTTCCGCATCCAAACTTTTGGCCAACTTGACAACCTGTTCCGCACGGGTTGTGGCTTTCACATTTTTGTTGGTGATGCGTACAGTAATTTCTTTCAATTCCTGCAAGCGCGTTACAACATCTAAACCGCGGCTGCCGCGGGCGCGTTCCAACGGATCGGTAGACGCCACCATCTGGTTCAGTTCGTCCATAACAAACACCGGCAACACCAAAATCCCCGGCAAAAAGTTAATCTCGCACAAATCTACAATACGCCCGTCCACCAAGGCCGACAAATCCACTACTTTCAAATGATGGCCCTTGTAAGAAAGCCCTTCCAAATCGCGCGATTTCCAAATACTGGCCACCACCCCAAACAGCAACAAGGCCACCTTAACATCATAAGCATACGTCTTCCACCAATTCAAGGCCTCTTGGTGTTCAAAACGCACGACACCGTACGTCAGCAGGATAAATAACATATATCCCAACAACAACCCCGTACAGGCAATCATGATTTTAATTAAGCGTAAGCGTTTAAAAAGCACTTCGCCCGCTACCACAATAGCACCGCACAAAAGTCCGCCCAATACAGTTTTGTAATCGTGGTTAATGAATGTATACGTCAACAACGGAAAAGCCGCCAATGTAGCAATACGAAAAATCCAAATCGGCATACAACCTCCCAAAAATCGGGGAAACATTTTCCCCACAAATCTTCTTATATTTTAGCACTTTTTGACTATCTTTTGTCAGGTACTCCAAAATATCCCTTTTTACCGCAAAAACTGTTACAATGTATTTGTCCCTTCGCGGGCCAAAAGGAGAACAATATGATTAAAGAAGGTTCCAAAGTAAAGTTTGATTACACCCTCACCGTGGACGGTAAGGTAACCGATACCTCGGCCGGGCGCGGCCCGTTGGAGTACACACACGGTGCCGGTCAAATTATCCCCGGATTAGAAAAAGAATTGGAAGGTATGAAAGTAGGCGATAAAAAAAGCGTGACCGTGTCACCGGAAGAAGGATACGGCAAAGTGCAAGAAGAAGCCATCCGACGCATTCCTACTTCGGCCGTAGGCGGCGCCGATAACTTAAAAGTCGGCGATATGGTGGGGGCCAGCAATGCGGGCCACACGTTCCGCGCCCTTGTCAAAGAAATTACGGACACGGAAGTTGTGTTGGATTTCAACCATCCGTTGGCCGGGAAAACACTTCACTTTGACGTAGAGATTAAAGAAATCAATTAGCCTTTACGCATGCAAAAACCCCCGCCGGGAAAGCGGGGGTTTTGATTATTATTTTCCAAATTTTTCCAAAAACCATTTAAGTACCCAATCCGGTTTGTAATTGACGATTTTACGGTTAAAACGTGTGTAACTTTCCGGCGGGGCCATAATTTGTTTTTCCCTCGGCAGAAATGGGTAATAATAATTAGTTACTACTTCAATATTGGGGTACCACAAATTATGCACTTTCCGGTCCACCCAATGCTGCAGACCTAAATTCGGTAAATGCAATCCGGCACTGGCCGCCCAAAAAACAGAATTGACGGCAATGACGTATAACGGAAATTCCTGCCTCAGCAAAGATAACCACTGCCACGTTTGGTTAATCGTCAATTTTTTAATATCTAACTCAATATAATTTGAGTTCTCCGTCGGCCCGCCCTTTGTAACGCTCATCACCAAATATCCCTGGGCAATAAGCCCTTCGGCTAATTCACGTACGTACGGATAGACGTAATTGGAACCACGCGAATCCAATTGCAAAAATACAATTCCTTTTTTCCCCTTCATTTTGGAACGTACCGTTTGCAATCCTTCGCTCACTACGGCAGCCGGCTCTGACGGAAAGTACATCACCGGAGCGGGAGGTTCGGCCGGGACATCCAAGCCAAAAGTTTCCAACAAATTGATGACACGGTGCGTTACACGCTTGCTATACTCGTAATACACGGGGACTACTAAAAAGCCGGGCGGGATTTGTTGAAATACACTTTCGTAATCGTAATTTTTCCAAATCAGCGGGTGGCGCGTACCGTTAAAATACGATACTTTGTCAAAGTGGGGGTTTTCAGCCAACAGTTTACCAACAATCGGCGAATTATTTCTATCAAATTGAGCCCCTACATAGGCATAAAATGGCAATTGGGGATATTTCTTCTTGAGGGCTTCCCATACAGGTGTGGTGTATAAATAGTCGCCAATACCCATAAAAAAAACAAACGCAATCCCTTTCACGGCTCCGGGAGTACGGATAGCGTAATCTAAATTATAATGTACTTCCTCGTGGCGGTACAGCGGCCGCCGGATGCGGTAACCGCGCGGATCTGCCGGGGATAGGACACCGGGCCGAAAAGGCCGGGAACCCAACCGATACCACGGGGCCGTTTTTTCCGGCCACCAACCCGTGCATTGATGCCAGGTCCAACGAAACATTTCATACGGCACACAAAAAAAACGTCTGGAACAAATCTTACGGTAGAATGCGCGTTGCATATCGTTTTTCCTTCGTCCGTTTTCCATAAAAAATCCCCGCCTGTAAGTTAGCGGGGAAAATCCTTGACTATTTATTGGTAGTAGTCACCGGAATCGGACTTATTGACCCCTAAGTCCAAAAAGAATTCCGCACAATCCCCGCTGGAACATACCCAATACATCTGCCCCCTGGCTACATCAGCAGGAGCGCCTCCTTCTCCTACGTCTCTGACAAGCACCCGCTGCGCCACAAAATTGCCATCCGTCGCATACCGCGGAGCAACATTTACGGCACAGTTGCGGGTACTGATACTGGTAAGTGTAAACGTCCAATCTTTCCCCATTGCCACCGTGGGAGTTGCCGAACCGACTCCGGCCACCCTAACGTCCAAGTCCGAGAAACTACCCGGGCAGACACGAAACGTGGCAGCATATATAGAAGTGGCATCCAAAATGGATTTGGTTGTAATCATCACTTCTGCCGAACGGGCACGCGCCACACTCTTTTCGTACTGAGGTATGGCAATAGATGTTAAAATACCGATAATCAATACAACTACCAACAATTCAATAAGCGTGAAACCTGATTTACGCATAACTGCCTCCTTTTTAATCTTACCTATAGTATAACAAAAAAAACAAAAAAAAGTCGCCCTGTTTTTATACCGCCGTTGCGGCATCCCGGTTTCACTCACAAAAAGGAGAATTTTACGGTAAACAATAATAGATGTTAGTACTGGAACGCTGCCACTCCGTCCCTCCCAGCGCACGGATTACCGCGTTTCCTTTCGGGTCATTTATGCCGGTTATCGCCGTTTTCCCCGTGGTTCTACAATGTGTCCACGAAGTACCCGTTAAATACATCCCCAAATTAATGGCTACAGGTTTGGTAAGATCCACATAAACTTGTTTGCTCTGAGATAACAAAACTATTTTGTAATCATCATAAATGGCAGTATCCCCCACCGTTACCCCATTAACCTCGCGAGTTGCAGTGATTCTGTCGGGGGTTGGGATATCCACATCCAATTCATCAAATGATACCGCGTGGCGGCCGTTCGCCAGGTAATAAGCCTCTTGCGCATCGTGCAGGGTTTTGAGTAAAGGTAGTAACCGCGCCGCCCGCGCTTTGGTAACCGCTATCTGGTACTGCGGCACGGCTATCGCTGCCAAAATGCCAATGATTAAAACCACTACCAACAGTTCAATAAGCGTAAAACCTTGTTTCATTTCGCAACTCCTTGTACCCGGACTTTCTGACAGTGTTAACAAAAACGACTGTCGTACTCAAGCCAATCCAGAAAAATATCTTCTCTCTTTACAACTTTTCTATCTCTTCCAACCACGCATCCGCACACGCGTCGCTAGGCATCTGCCAATCACCCCGCGGCGACAACCCCACCGTTCCCACTTTTGGCCCGTCCGGCAAGCAGGAACGTTTAAACTGTTGGGTAAAAAACCGGCGGAAAAATACGTGTAACCACTTTTTGATAATGGCTGCAGAAAATTGGTGTGCAAACGCGTATTGCGCCAAATGGTAAATTTTCGCAGGGCTGAAACCATAACGGATGAAATAATATAAGAAAAAATCATGCAATTCATAGGGGCCAACTAAATTCTCCGTTTTTTGCATAATGCGCCCGTTCTTCGCCGGAAGCAATTCCGGGCTGATAGGCGTATCCACGATATCTGCCAACACCCGCTTCACCGCCGCCCTCCCTTCCTGCGCGCCAATCCACGCCACCAACGAGCGCACCAACGTTTTGGGTACTCCCGCATTGACCCCATACATGGACATGTGGTCTCCGTTATACGTGGCCCACCCGAGAGCCAGTTCCGATAAATCCCCCGTACCAATGACGAGGCCGTTTGTTTGATTGGCCAGATCCATTAAAATTTGCGTACGCTCACGCGCTTGGGTATTTTCGTACGTCGTATCGTGGACGTTTGCGTTATGTGCAATATCTTTAAAATGTTGCAGACATACTTTTTTTATGTCCACCTCAAGCCGTGTAATACCCAGATTTTTCATAAGCAAACAGGCGTTTTGATACGTCCGGTCCGTCGTACCGAATCCGGGCATGGTGACACCGGTAATCTTTTTACGCGGCCAACCTAATTTATCAAATGCCTGCACCGTAACCAATAACGCCAGGGTGGAATCTAACCCACCGCTACAACCGACCACAGCCCCCGCCGCATGCGCGGCCACCAAACGTGTAGCCAATCCCGTCACTTGTGTATCAAAAATTTCGCGGCAACGTTTCGTTAAGTCCTCTCCAACCGGGACAAATGGCAAAAAGGGAACTTTCCGCGTCAGCGCAAGCGGTTTAGATGCAGGCGGTAATCCGCTGGGAACTGTCAGGTACGGCTCTTGTGTTTCACACGCGCTATCCGTGCGGAAAGACACATTAGCGGTCCGTTCTGCCCGCAAACGCGCCACATCTATTTCCGTGCAGATCAGTTGCGACTCTAACATAAAACGTTTGGAGCAAGCCAGCAAATCGCCCTTTTCATAAATTAGTGCCGTACCGTCAAACACACTGTCCGTCGTGGATTCCCCCCATCCGCACGATGCATACACATAGCCGCTTAAACACCGGACGGATTGTTGGGCAACCAGTTGCTTTATGTAAGCCGATTTACTGACTAATGTTTGGCTCGCCGATAAATTGCAAATAATATCTGCACCTGCTAAGGCAGCCACCGATGAAGGCGGCACCGTGGCCGCTAAATCGTCCCCGATTTCTACCCCAATTTTCACTCCGCCTACTTCAAATACAATATCTGTACCGGCAGGGGCCCTCTGTCCACACAGCGTTACTTCCTCTCCGTTCCAGTCCCGGGCCGAAATAAACCAACGCGACTGTTCCCCCGACCGGGAACCGGACAAATAGGTTTTTGGTACGATACCTAAAATTTTTCCGCGGCAACAAACAACCGCCGCGTTGAGAAGGGCCGCCTCCGCTTGCACCGGCATCCCTACCATAAATAACATCGGCACGGTACGTGTACGCGCCAACAAACGGGCCAGTTCTTCTTCGGCACAATGCCGCAACGTTTCTTGTAACAACAAATCCCCGCACGTATATCCGGTCAATCCCAATTCGGGAAATACCACCACGGATGCCTGCTCTTTAGCCGCCCGGCGCAATAACTTTTCCGTTTCGGTAACGTTAAAAGCAGGATTACCTACCTGCACCCGCGGCACTCCGGCCGCCACTCTGATAAAACCATATTTATCCATTTGATTTCCTCCGGCAAAGGCTTCTTATATTGTAGTAATTCCTGCAATTTTTGACTACCGGATTATTCTATCCTTACCTTGCCTGCGACAGATGCGTTAGGTGAACGCAAAAATTGCTATACTAAATAATACCATGATAACCCTACTGATTATTTTTATCATGTTGGCCGCCAACGCACTCCTGGCCGCCTATGAGATGGCACTTGCTTCTATCTCCCGTACGCGGCTATCGCTACTTGTACAAAGCCAACAGGCCGGAGCCGAAGCCGCCCTCTATATGAAAGACCATATAGAAGGCAGTTTGGCGGTTGTGCAAATCGGTATCACGTTGGTAGGGGCTATTGCGGCGGCGTTCGGCGGTTCGGATGCGGGAAGTCGGTTGGCGCCGTGGCTACGGCAACATCTTTATCTCTCCACCCACTTTGCCAACGCATTGGCCATGGTCTGTGTCGTATTTCCGCTCAGTTTTCTTACCATTGTATTTGCCGAATTGACCCCCAAAACATTTGCTATTAAAAACAAAGAATTTGTGGTGTTACATTTGTCGCCGTTTATGCGCGTTTTATATGTTTTGTTAGCCCCCATTGTGCGTGTTATGGAATCCATCGTGCGCACGTTGACACGCCATTTTTCCCGCACACCCGACCCCAAAGAAATACAGCGCGTCGCTCTGGAAGATTTGCGCACGGCCGCTGCCATTGCATCTTCTTCCCGCCTATTTGGCAAGGCCGAAGAAAAAATGGTGCTTTCCAGCGCTCAATTTTGCATACGCAAAATACGCGAAATTCAAGTACCGCTAGAACAAGTTTATACCTTGAACGCGGACGACTCTATTGCGGATACTTTTGTGAAAGCTCACCTAGATATGCATACCCGTTTCCCCGTGCGGGGCAACCCGGAAAATCCGCAAGATATTATCGGGTATTTGAATTTTAAAGATATATTCCTTTCCACTAAAGTAGCACAAGGGGGGCCGACTACCGCCCGCAGTATTGTCCGCCCGATTTTGCGTTTGGAAGCGGATACCATCATTTCTGCGGCGTTGGAAAAAATGATGAAAAACAAACAACATATTTGTCTGGTGACGGAAGGGCAAGAGATTACAGGTATCTTAACGCTAGAAGATATTTTTGAAGAAATGGTAGGTGAAATTGAAGATGAGTACGACTTTTTCCCCGCCTATATCCGTCCGTTCGGGCAAGCCCTGGCCGCCAGTGCTCCGGCCAAAATGAGCGATATTTTTGAGCGGTTGGATTTACCTGTACCGGCAGATGTCACGCCCACTACGACTGTGGAACAGTGGGTCAGCCAGAAACTGGGGCACGAACCTACCAAAAACGAGAAAATCCGTCAAAGCGGCATTTTATTGGAAACCCGCAAATTCCGCCGGCACAAAATGATGGAAGTACTCATCAACAAAGCCGAATAACCAACTTAAATTTCCATAACAAGGGCGGGCGTAACTCGAATCAAGTTACGCCCGCATCCTTTTCAAATAATAATCCTTACGCCTGTTGTTCGTGTTTGTACTTAAAGCACACAGCAAACAACACACCTACCACAAACGCAAATCCCGCAAAAATGAACCAGGCATTGCTCCACCCCGCCATAATTGTTTGCGAAAGCGCTTGCGGATATACTCCGTCCACCAGTAGTGCCGGGTTTTGGTGAACAAACACCAATCGGGTTACCACCGCCTGCGCTGCCAAGGAACCAATCGTAGCACCAAAACCGTTTGTCATCAGCATAAATACTCCCTGCGCACTGGAGCGGATAGCAGGGTCGGTTTCTTGGTCCACGAACAGCGAGCCGGAAATATTGAAGAAGTCGAACGCCACCCCGTACACAATCATGGAGGCCACCAACAATACAATACCCAACGCGGTGGATGGATTGCCTAGGCCTAGAAAACCAAAGCGAAGCACCCAGGCAAACATACTGATTAACATCACTTTTTTAATACCGTAACGTTTTAAGAAAAACGGAATCAACAAAATACACAATGTTTCCGACATTTGCGACAACGAAATAAGCGCGTTGGCGTTGTTGGCTCCCCAGGAACCGGTAAATCCGGCCAAGGAATTAAACCCGCTGATAAACGGTCCGGCAAATCCGTTGGTAATCTGCAAAGACATCCCCAATAACATAGAAAAGATAAAGAAAATCGCCATTCTTTTCTCTTTAAACAAGGCAAACGCTTTCAAGCCCAACGCATCAGCCAAGGTCTTGGCTTCCCCTTGGGCAACCGGGCAGGCGGGCAATGTCAAACAATAAACGGCCAAAATAATTCCCAACACGGCAGAAAAATACCACTGGGCGTAACTGCCTTGGAATTGGGCGAAGTTGGTGGTCAACATGGCACAAATAAAACCTACTGTACCAAATACACGGATGGGAGGAAATACCTTAACGGTATCCAATCCTTGCTGACGCAGAGCCGTGTACGCTACCGAGTTAGACAAAGCCAAAGTCGGCATATAAAAGGCCACACTTAATGTGTAGCAGGTAAACAGACAACCAAACGCAATCACGTTTTGCGCCCCGAAGTAGGCCGCCCCGGCCATAAATACAGCCGCCAACAAGTGGCAAAGAGCCAACATCTTTTGGGCAGGCACCCAACGGTCGGCTACGATACCGATGACCGCCGGCATAAATAGCGACACAAACCCTTGTACCGCATAAAACCAACCAATATGTTCCGCCAGTCCAGCCCCCGCCAGGAAGGTGCCCATAGACGTTAAATACGCACCCCAAACGGCAAACTGGAGGAAATTCATCACTGTTAAACGAGTTTTAATATACATAATTCCTTTCTTGCCGGAACAACTGCTCCGGCCTGTCACCACACAGGTTTCCTCCGTAAAAATAACGCCCCGCCAACCGGGCCGTATTACTTACATTATATAAAAAAGATATAATATAAGAAAGAAAATCCGGCATGACCGGGCCCGAGGAGGAAAAGTATGGCTGACTACAGTTTTGACGTGGTATCTAAAGTGGATCTAAATGTGATTGCCGAAGCAGTATCCGCGGCTAATAAAGAAATTGCAAACCGTTATGACTTTAAAGGAACTTCGTCTTCCATTGAACTCAACAACAAAGACAATGAATTAAAACTCGCCTCCAGCGATGAGTTTAAAGTAAACACATTGCGGGATCTTATTTTCACCCGTATTGCCAAACGGGGTGTTCCGCTTAAAAACATGCAAGCCCAAAAAATAGAAGCAGCTTTGGGGGGCAACGCCAAACAAACAGTTAAGATTCAACAAGGAATCCCGGCCGATAAAGCCAAACAAATTTCTAAAACCATTAAGGACGCCAAATTGAAAGTGAGTGCCTCCATCCAAGGGGATCAATTGCGTGTGTCATCTAAATCCAAGGATGAATTGCAAAACACTATGGCGTTGCTACGCGGACAAGACTTTGGCGTGGAACTCCAATTTACTAATTATCGGTAACCCCTATGCAAAAATACATCGTAACTCTACTGGCTGTAATGACCCTGGGAACGGGCCTATGGGCGGCTGATGCCCAGCAAACGCTGAACTTTTACAAAAAAGAGTTGAGCAACTTTCCGACCCAATCCTCGCGGGATACCCGCGCCTACGCAAAAGCCCTGGCCGAAGGATTGGAAACCTGGACGCAACAACATATCCAACAACCCACAGCGCAGGAAGCCCTGCTGTTTCAAACCCGGCTACTCTTGCGGGCGGAAGAAAACGGCGCCGCCGTGGTACCGCTATTTTACTTGCAACGCTTGTTTCCCCAAACGGATTCCTCTTTGCTTAACCCGTTAATCAGTGAGGCCGTATCCGGATTGGATACAGATGCACAGGCCACGGCCAAAACCGCGTTTACGCAAAAGCCCGAGGCCTCACAAAATACCGTTCAGCGGCAAGCCGATATTTTGTACACCTTTTCCAAATTATCCGGCAAACAGTTTTATCCAACGGCCCGACGGGCTTTTGAATCTTTCTTCCAAAACAATCCCACTTATCGCAATTTAAACGAAGTGGAATTGTGGTACGGAGATTTACACCGCGCTAACGGCAATTACTTAGCAGCTATCTCCCAATATAAAAAAGCCGATGAGTTGTATCCGAACTCTCCGTATCAGGCGGCCAGTCTGCGCCTGATTGGGGATATTTACGCCGATAACTTACACGATACAGCCGCGGCCAAACAGGCCTATACGCGTGTGTTAAAACAATTCCCCGATTCCAAAGAAGTCGGTATTGTGTACAAACACTTGGCCATTTTGGATGAAAATAACAAACAATACGAAGGGGCATTGTTGTATTACGACAAAGCCATTGAACACTTGGGTTCATCCCCAACCGCCTACGAGGCCTACCGCGGTAAAGCGGATGTGTACATAAAAACAAAAAATTATCAAGAGGCTTATCAAATCCTCCATAAAGCAGCCGCTATCTTCCAGGCAGACAAGAACAAATCTTTTGATGCGTTGGTCCAAGCCGCCGATTTGGCCAAAATGAAATTAAAAGATACGAATAAATACATCGTTTCGCTGGACAAAGCCCTGGCATTGAATACCCGCAACAAACAAGTGCCGGAATTGATGTACGAATTAGGTTTTACGTGCGAAATGAATGGGCAAACCGAACGAGCCCAGGAAGTATATAAGAAATTGGTACTGGAATATCCCACTAACCGGTATGCCGGACGCGGCCACGGACGTCTCATCCGTTTGGCTAACCCTAAATAATCAACCTCAAATAGATAGAAAAAGACGGCGCACCTCTTACCGGGTGCGCCGTTTTTTTCGTGGTAATTGCTCCTTCTGTCAAAAGATATTTCTTCTCTCCTCAAATTTGTTATACTGAGGGTGTTGGGATTTTTATAAATTGTTTGGACAAACACTATGACACCTCTCAAAAAGAAAAACTTTATTCCTCTCCCCCTGATGAGAGAGAAACTTTCCGACGTTGTAAATAATAAAAAAAATGCCATTTTATGCTTGACCCAAAATCTCCCTGGCTTCACTCTCATTGAATTATTAGTCGTCGTACTTATCATTGGCATTTTGGCGAGCATTGCCCTGCCGCAATACCAAAAAGCCGTAGATAAAACCCATGCCATGAAATACTTTCAAGTAGGAATGGGCATTAAACACGCCGAGGAAGTCCACTATATGGCCGAAGGGCAATACACCCTGGATTTACAGGCCCTGGATGTGGATTACTCGGCGGGATGTACTATAGATAGTGCGCATCCACGTAACAACAATGTATGGTCTTGCCCTGACGGATATATGGTGGACATTGTGCAAAGCGGAGACACTCCGGTCCACGTAAAGATTGCCCTGTGTCCCGGGTATAATACCACATTGGATGACTGTTATCCCAATCGCGAGTTTTTCATGTATCTTTACTTTGACCACATAAACTCTGATAGGGCCGGGAAATATACCTGCACAGGCCTTACTACACGCGGAAAGACAATTTGTAAATCCCTCTTTAAATAAAAAACCCCCGGTTAAACCCGGGGGGGCAAATATTTCTTCGGTATTCTTCTTACCGGCCGCAGCACTTTTTGTATTTCTTGCCACTGCCGCACGGGCAGGGATCATTGCGGCCAATCTTCGGCCCCTCATTGACAACCGTTTCTACTTTTTGAGAGGGCTGTTCCATAGCCCCGCCAATACCACGCAACTCGCTTTCGTGATCTTTGAGCCACTTCTTCATTTGGCGGATACTCTTTAAATTAACACCATCCCGCTCCATGCGTTTGGCAATTTCCACAAATTTTTGTTTGACACCGGGTTCTTTGAGCTTTTCTTTAAACTGATTAGGTAGCGATTCAAATTCCCGGTCAATGCGCTGTTCAATGGTTTCTTTTGATTTTTCGGAAGCGGGCTTATCGGCCGAGGCGGGAGTTCCCGCTTCGGCAGCAGGTTTCTGCTCCGCTTCATCTTTTTTCTTAAATAAATTCCAAAACATAACAATCTCCTTTATTTCGTAAGCATTTTTTCTACAAAATTTTTGATGATTTCTGCCTTTTCAAAATAATGTTTTTCACGCGCAATCACCAGACGATTAGGATGCTTTTCCCATATTTTTAAGATTTTATTATCTATTTCAAACGCCTGTTGCAAATTTTCCGTACGCACATTGGTCGCTTGGTAAAAATCTTTTTGCGGCGGCGGGGAAAGGTGAATGACCGCATCATACCGGGCCAGTTCGGCTTCTAATGTCGTACCCATTGCCGTAAAGAAATTTTCCGGACCATAAGGCCAATATACAGCCCCGTCAATAGACCCACGGTCACATACCATGACCGACGCATCAGATGTACGTTCGGCCAACTGCTCCAGTTGGTGCACGGTGTAGAAAATAATGTTTTGAGCGTGTTCAATATGTACCGGGCTGTTATCGGTTCGCGGAAAACCGCCGCTGTACACAAGGGTAGCCGCCTCTTGCACCAGTGCAATCCGGTTACCAAACGTCTCCTTTAAGATAGAGAGCGCCGTCGTTTTTCCTCCGCTGGGGCCACCTGTCAAAACGATTTTTTTCATAACGTATCCTTGAGAAGTTTATCCACCCAATTTTTAATAGCCTCGGCCTTTTCTAAAAAATGCTCCGTCCCGCCAATGACAATCCGGTGAGGGTGTTTTTCCCAAATGTGCAAAATTTTACGGTCAATTTCAAAGGCCTGGTCCAAACTTTCCGTGCGGACTTGCGTAGATTGGTAAAAATCCGGATTATCAGGCGGGGATAGGTGCAAGACCGCGTCATACCGAGCCAGTTCCTGCTCTAAGGAAGTATTCATCCGGCGGAAAAAATCCTCCGGACCGGCCGGCCAATAGACGGCAGCATCCACGGTAGCCCTGTCACAAACAATAAGCGGAGCCGAAGAAGATTTTTCAGCCAGTTGTTCCAGTTGTTGAGTAGTAAAAAAGATAATCTGTTGGGCGGCTTCAATGTGGGGGATACTGTTATCACGCCGTGGGAAACCACCGCTAAATACCAAGGTAGCGGCTTCCTGCACCAATTCCACTTGCGGGCCAAACGTTTCCCGCAAAACAGATAAGGCCGTTGTCTTACCGCTATTAGGTCCACCGGTTAAAGCAATTTTTTTGCGTTTCATGGCTACTCCTTTGGAGCGGCCGGATGCTGGGCCTGTGTAGCCGCCTCCAATTCTTTTAAGTATAGCAATTTTAATTCTTCAAATTCTTGTTTTTTTTCAACCGGGATATCCCGCACCGCAGAATTACGGTTTTTCATCTTTAAGAAATCAACAAATTTATTTCGTTCTTTAATACGGAAGTCCAAGTGAGGTCCCGTGGACAACCCCGTACTGCCAATATATCCCACCGTTTGTCCTTGTTTCACTTTGGCCCCTTCCCGGATACCGCGACCGTAATTTTTCAGGTGTCCGTACATCGTAGTATAGTTATTAGCGTGCTTGATTTCCACAAACTTGCCAAACCCCCCCTTCCAACCGACAAACCGCACTGTTCCGTCGGCCACGGCTTGAACCGGCGTACCGATAGGAGCCGCATAATCAATACCTAGATGAGGCCGGCGAATTTTTAAAATCGGGTGGAGACGCCCATATGAAAAACGAGACGAAATGCGGTAATTGCGAAAACTGATAGGCGACTTTAAAAACATCTTTTTACTCATTTTACCCGTTTCGTCGTAAAATTCTCCATCAAAGTAAAAAGCATAAGTAGTGTGATGATTTTCCGCTCCGGTGTATGAAGCCGCCAGCAAATCTTGCCGGATAATTTCCCCCTGGGAAGTATATTGTTCCTCCCACAAAGCGGTGTAGAGGTCACCATTGCGAGTGTCGGTATTAAAATCGATCGTCCACGAAAAGGCATCTGTAAAATCTAAGATGAGCGGTACCTGAAGCCCTTGCTGTGTCATGGAGTTAAACAAGGAATCTTGAATTTGACCCGACGCCGAGCGGACACGGGTTTGGATTTCGTCCTCGCTTACCCCCGCTACCAACATTCCACCCACATTGGCTACAAAAAAACGCTTAAATCCCTGCGTCAGTAACAGCATAATGAACTGTCCGTTTTCAACGGACAGCACATACGTATCCTGCTTTTGCAATTTACGTGTATTAACTACTTTTCCTAATTTACCTACAATTTGGGCCACTTCCTGCTTGGGCAGCCCCGACTCTTGCAAAGCCACGTAAATGGGTTTTTGACCGACGGTAAATTCTTGCGATGGAATATCCCGCGTTTGCAGGGCTTCCCGTTCCAATTCGTCTTTTTGACGCGTAATTTGCAAGGCCATGAACGTAGCCAAGGCAATCACCGTAAGCGACGCCGCATAAAACAGCACATCGTGGTATCGACGATAATGAACGGATAAAAACGCGAGGATTTTTTCTTTCATAGTTAGGAAAAGGGGCGGCAACCAGGCCGCCCCTTCCGGTTTATTTTTGATCTTTTAAGAACGAACACAGCGCAATCGCGTTGAGTTTGACCTTGGGATCATCCGCACGGGAAGGCAAGATGACCGGAATTTTCGGCCCGACCAATACCGCCGCGGCTTCCATATGGTCGCCAAAGAAAGCCAACGCTTTATAGAGCGGGTTACCGGCATCCAAATCCGGCAACATCAACACATCAGCATCTCCGGGAACTACTTTGTCCGTAATTCCTTTTTCTGCCGCTTTTTGCGCCGAAAGCGAAATATATAAATCGTACGGTCCCTCTACCGTGCACCCCGTAATTTTACCTTCCTGGTTCATTTGCGCCAATGCGGCGGCATCTACGGTGCTGGGAATTTTTTCGTTCACTTTTTCCACCGGGCACACACAAGCGATTTTCGGGTTTTCCACTCCCAGTTTGTGCATGGTGTTGGCAGCGTTTTGAATGATTTTTACTTTTTGCTCCAACGTTGGGGCGATTACCACCGCCGAATCCGTCACAGCAAACGGCTTTTTGTATTTGGGCGTGCTGAAAAGAACAAAGTGCGACAAAAGTGCCCCTTCCGGCACGAGATGGGCTTCTTTATTCAAAATGGCTTTCATGTAGTATTTTGTATCTACTAACCCTTTGATTAAGAAATCCCCTTTACCGGCCAGAATTTGATCTACGGCCAATTTACACATAGTAGGAACGTCTTCGCAGTTAATAAATTCAAATTTATCTTCTTTAAGTCCAACGGATGCCACCATTTCTTTTACGGCGTTTATCGGGCCGATCAAAATACCGTGGGAAATAAGGCCGTTTTCATCTGCCATTTTGATAGCTTCCAACGCCTCGCGGTTGTTGGCTCCGGGTACGACAACGCGGTTAGATTTGCCTTTTACCTGGGCAATCAAATCCGCAAAACTGTTAAACTTCATAGTTCACTCTCCTTAGTACTGAATTAAAAATTTATGTATACTGCTGTACAATAGACGGGTCTGCCAAAGCGCGTGCAGCGGCTACACGCAGGGCATCTTTTTCTTCACTGCCGGGGAACACATACATCGGCGCAATCCATCCCACATACCGGCCGATTTCCTGCGGAATGTACTTACTGTACATCAGCCCACCCGTCAAGGCAATAAAATCCACTTTTCCTTCCAGCACCACCGCCATAGAGCCGATGTATTTAACCATTTGGTAAATCATCGCGTCCAGTGCCTCTTGGGCTTGTTTTTGCGTACACGTGATTAACGAACCCGGCCGTTTTTTACCGGTGTGAATAAACTCTTCCAATTCCTTTACATCCGAAGTTCCGGTATAGGCCACAAGCCCGCCTTTACCGCGCATTTTAAGGCGGATTTCCCGCTCACTGAACTCGCCCGAGAAGCACATTTGCACCAGTTTAGCCCCTGGCACACTACCGCTACGCTGGGGAGTCATGGGACCGTCACCCTCGTATCCGTTAGTAACGTCCACCACTTTGCCTTGGCGGTGTGCGCCAATGGAAATACCGCCGCCACCGTGGCAAACAATGCAGTTCACCTTTTCGTACGGTTTACCCAATTTATCGGCAATCAAGCGTGCCACCCGTTTTTGACTCAGCGCATGAAAAATAGAAATACGCGGATTATCCGGCATACCGGAATAACGCGCGAGCGGTTGCATTTCGTCAATCACAACGGGGTTAGCAATAAAACTGGGGCACTTGGCGTAACGGGCGATATCACGTGCTAAAATCCCCCCCAAATTACTGGGATGGATACCGCCGTATTTACCGGTTTCCAAATCGCGAACCATCTTATCATTAACGGCATAAACTCCTCCCTGTACCGAACGGACAAATCCCCCCCGCCCGATAACGGCCTGAATTTCCGTCAACGGCACTTTATGGTCCAATAAGTAATCTAAAATGAGTTTACGGCGAAGCGGTAATTGTTCGGTGACGTTTTTGCCTTCGTAGGGCTCCAAATCGGCGATGGAGTAACGCACGGTTACTTCAAAGACGGGTTTATCGCCCCGATAGTAACCGATATCATCCGAGGTGGACCCCGGATTGATGACAAGGATATTAAAGTCCATACGTCCCCCGTTTATCTTCTATATTTTAACAAAATATAACGAGGTTGGACAGTCCTATTGGAATGAGTTTTGTTGAAAGAGACTATTGAATCAAGTGACGCACACCTTCGTAGTCATGATTGAGTTCCGGACCAAACGATTTACATATGCGGATTCCCTGACTGTTTGTGTTGGCTGCCCAACAATAGGTCAAATCTGCAATATCCCCCATAGTAGACCCGTTAGCCGTTGGCCCATAATACCGGATAATGACAATTCCGGTATTATCATGCCGGGCTTGCACTTTATTGTATCTTGTCGTTCCGTTCGTATCTGTTCCCACAGCACAAGTCCAACCTTCCGGGCAGGTAAAATTCACAGATAATTCATCTATAGTCGGCGCATAAGTATTATTGGCCAGATAATAAACCTTTTGCGCATCTGCCACGGCCCGGATGAAGGGAAGCACCTGCATCACGCGCGATTTCATAACGGCTTGCTGATACTGCGGCACCGCAATGGCCGCCAAAATACCGATGATTAATACAACCACCAATAATTCAATGAGCGTGAAACCGAAGGACTTTTTGTGATGATTAAAATAAGGTGTCATTGCGTACTTGATACGGAATCTTCCTTTTTGGTTGTTTGCCGTGTCATTACTGCTATTGCCCCCGCAATTATTTTTTGTACAATACTCGTTATTCACAGTACACCCCCGCTTTCAAAACGACCGGTTGACAAAATTATACTAAAAAAAAGTTAAGTTTTTTATAAAATTCCCCCTTTCCTCTGCATAGAGGAAAGGGGGAATAATCGTTTCGCTCAAGCCCCGCTTCTTATTTTTTGGAACCTATGATTTTGGGGACTGCTTGTGTTATCTTTCCGCGGGCCGGGTTCTGCGGAGCCGTTGTTTGCACGGTCGGTTTTTCCGTTTTTTTCTGCGCCGGTTTGGCAATTTCCTTCGGCTTTTCCGGCATTTTTTTAGCGGCCGGCGGCACGCGGGACGGCTCTTTCTTCACTGCCGGTTGCGGAGCTTTTTGTATAGCGGGCTGCGGAACCTTGGGCGCCGGTTGCGCTTTGGGATGCGGTTTGGGGTGATGCGCGGGCCGTACCACAGGAACAGGTCTTGGTCTTGGGCGCGGAGCGGGCCGGACTTCCTGCACCACCACTACCGTAGGTCCCATTGAAACAGCCGGAGTAACAACGACTTTCTCTTGCGGATATTCCACTAAATCCGTCGTATACGCCAGAACCGTGCGCAGGTAATCGTGCGGATAGACTACCTCGTACATATTGTTACCCGTAACCACCTGTAAAACCAATTTACCCGGGCCTTCATATGCTTCAAGCAGTTGGTCCCGTGTCACAAAAATATTGATATTTTGTGATTTATCAAATAACATTTCGTGTCTGCCAGTACCCACCGGTAATTCCTGGCCGTTATAAAAGGCGCGGGCATACGGATCCGCATTGCCGGAGATTTCCACTAAGGCCAAATAATATTCGTACACATCGGAAGAATAATCATTCGGATGGTGATATACAATCTGGTGGCGGAGCGGATATGAAATAATATCAAAATATTCTTCGTACGAATATCCGTCCGACGCTATATGTCTTCCCGCGTACCCGAAGGAACTAAAAATGGTAGTACGCTGCGGGTAAAGTTCACTTTTGTACACCACTTTATTGGTTGCGTATGCGCTGCCGCATACGGCTCCCAATAATACAATAAGACTGATCGCTTTGCGTAACATAACTGCCTCCTTTCTACGGTTCTGGATGCTACACCTATAAAACCCCGCCCGCGTTTACTTTATTGCTTGCGGTGGCATAAAAGGAGTTAATTGGATAAGAAATAAAAGAAAAGAAGTTGATTTGACACCCGGCTATTCCCGCATACGTTGCGCGACCCGTTCCGTGAGCGACTTGGCAAAAAATAACTGCACTTCATTCAGCGGCAAAGTTCCTACCAGCCGGCGCAAAAATGCCTTGCGCTGGTCCGTAGTCAAGTCGGGCCGCAGATCGGCTTTTTCGCACAGTACAAATAGTTTTTCTACTAAAATTTCTTTTTGGCTGTCGGTCGGCACGTCAGCCCGGAAACTGCCCGCGGTACGTAGCGGCGTAAAATCGGCGCGGCGCGAAAGTTCGTAACACGTTAAAATCACGGCTTGTGCCAAATTGATAGACGGTTGCTTGGAAACGGTCGGGATATTTAACACGGCTACGCACCGTTCAATATCCTCCCCGGACAGGCCTGTTTTTTCGTTGCCGAACACAAGGGCAATTTTCCCTTCCGGAGCCGTTTGCAAGCGGGTATTTAACACCGGCAAGGTGATAATTTCCTGCTCCAAATGCCGGTTACGAAGCGCCGTAGCCGCTAAAGAAAAAACGGTGTCTGCCAACGCTTCATCCAACGTTTTGTATTGCACTGCACTCTGCATAATATCTTCCGCTCCTACCGCGCTAACGGCTTCGCGCCAGGCCACAGCAAACGGATCCACTACGCGCAAATCGGACAAACCAAAATTAGCCATAGCCCGCGCAGCGGCCCCAATATTATTGGGATCGCGCGGGCGCATAAGGACCACACAAAATGAGTTCATCTTGCTAGCGCCTCCAACCAACTTTCGGCAAACGTGGGATGCGCAAAAACCACTTGCCGCATTTGTTCTACTGTCAGGCCGGCGGCCAATGCCACCGCCGCTACGTGAATTAATTCCGTGGCGTGCCCCCCTACGCCGCATGCACCTACCAAACGGCCTGTTTTTACATCACTCAACCATTCCACATATCCGTCCGTCTGGCTTTGCGCCACTGCCCGCCCGTTAGCCAGAAAAAAGGCCTTGTGCGCCTTGACTTCTATTCCTTGCGCGTGGGCTTGCGTGCGCGATAAACCGACGGCCGCCACTTCCGGCTGCGTGTATACGGCACGCGGCACAAATTCATTGTGATAGTTAGCAGGAACTCCGCACAAGTTACTGGCGGCTACTTCCCCTTGGCGCGTAGCGGCGTGGGCCAACTGCAAAAGACCCGTTACATCTCCGGCGGCGTAAATATGGTCTTTTACTTGCATCGTCCGCGGATTAACCGCCACACCTTTGCGGTTCCATTCTATACCAATCCGTTCCAAATGCAAGGCCGTCAAATCGACCGTGCGGCCGATAGCGGCTAACACGGTTTGGGTGTGTACTTTTTCTCCGTTAGAAAGAGTCGTTTCAAAACCATTGGCTTGTTGGACAACGGACGTAGCACCGGCTCCGGTGTGTAGCCCAATTCCGCGTTTGATAAATGCTTGCGTAAGTACGCGCGAAATATTTTCATCTTCCAGCGGCAACAAACGCGGTTGCATTTCTATTACATGCACTTCCACGCCAAAGGCCTGCAAGAAATCTGCCATTTCACACCCGATTACTCCCCCGCCGATAATCGCCATACTGGCGGGAAGTTCTTCCATACCAAAGAAAGTAGTATTATCGTAAATCTTCCCGCGCAATGCCTCCAACACCGGCGGATAAAATACTTGCGAACCCGTCGCTATAATCGCCGCATCAAATGAAACTTGCTGTTCCCCGTTAGGCGTATGCACACAAAGGGTATGAGCATCCGCAAATTCAGCTTCGCCCGTCACTACTTCCACTTGGGCTTTTTTGAGAAGTAGCGCGATCCCTTGCGCTAGTTTTTGGGTGGCCGCCTGTTGGCGTGCTTTAACTTGCCCAAAATCCCGCGCGTCAAACAGGGCTTGAGCGGCCGGGCGGGCCGTTGCACGGCCCAAAGAAGCCGCCGCAAAAGCTCCTTGGAAACGGTGGGCGGCCTCCAAAAACGATTTGGACGGGATACACCCACAATTCAAACACACACCACCCAGTTTGTCTTTTTCTACCAAGGTTACTTTGACTCCCAGAGAGGCCGCTTTTAACGCGGCTGGATAACCCGCCGGACCTCCACCGATAATTGCAATATGTTTCATATACTTCCCCCCAAAAACAGACCATTATTCTTCTTACCATTGTACCATTAAAAGCAGTATAATAATTACTGTGATGAAAAAATCTAACCTTCCGGCTCATACCGGCCACCGCAAACGCTTACGGCAACGGATACATACCGCGGGCACCGATTCGCTGTTGGACCACGAAATGTTAGAGGTCTTGCTAACGTATGCCATTGCCCGCAAAGATACAAAACCCTTGGCGTGGGCATTACTCAAACGGTTCGGATCCGTGGCCCAAGTATTGGACGCTAGTGAGGCGGCCCTGGCCAGTCAAGATGGTATCGGCCCCCGAACCATACAATTGCTTAAGTTAGTGCGTAGTTTATTCAAACGCTACGCCCGGGCCCATATTCCCCGTAACATAGATGTACGTAATTCCCGCCAAGTTATAGATTATTGTCAAATTTCGCTTGCAGGTAACCCGGAAGAATTTCTAGAACTCATATTCGTATCTTCCCGCTACACGATTATGAGCACGCGGATTATCGCTTCCGGTACTATCAATACGCTTCATATCAAACCGCGCCAAATTCTGGAATATGCATTACAAGAAAAGGCATTTGGAGTCATTGTCGTGCACGACCATCCGTCGGGGAATCCGGAACCCTCCCCGGATGATATCGTTTGGACACAACACCTGGACCACGCCGCCAGTTGGTTGGAAATTAAATTAATAGACCACGTCATCGTGGCCCGTCATGCATACTTCAGTTGCAAGGAACAAGGATATTTGAACTGAGTCGGCAAACTTTAATTTTCCCGTGCGTAAGTAAGCGCAAAAACACACCGGGCCCCGGCCTCGCGCAAGGCCGCTGCACACCCTTCCAACGTCGCTCCTGTAGTAGCTACGTCATCCACCAATAAAATAATTTTTCCGCGCACAACTTGCGGCTGCACACACGTAAAGGCCCCTGCCATATTGGTTTGCCGGGCCTTACGGCCCAGGTGAGTCTGGCTTTGCGTATCACGGTTGCGGACCAACGCACAGGACGTCCACGCTAAGCCGGTATGATACGCCAACGCCCGGGCCAATAATTCACTTTGATTGTACCCGCGTTTACGTCGGCGTTTGACAAACAACGGAACCGGCACAATCAGTTCTGTTGAGGCCAGTTCCGGCAGTTGGACAAACCGCCGAGCCAATTGGCGGCCCATGTAATCGGCCGTGTAATCCGCAAAATGATACTTAAGCCCGTGTACCAGCGCCCGGGAAACCGTATTAAATTCCCACGCCGAACGAATAACCCGGCACGCATAGCGGTTGGCCTTTGTTCCCCGGCAGGAATAACAATGAGCACCGCCCGATGGCAAATTAACTCCACAACGCAAACAAATATGCGGCCCCGGTCGTTTCAACAAAGCCGCGCACGATTCACACAAGAAACTGTCCGTGTTCCAAGGCAAATCAACGCCGCACGCCACGCACGTACGTGGAAAGAAAAAATGCAAACATAAATTTTTGATGGCTTTTGCAGAAAATTTCATACTAGAATTGAACTGTCATATTGGCGGCAATGTTGTAAGCCGTATAGTCTTCCGTTTGGACGTAAGCATGATCCAAAACCGTTAATCCGCCAGACAATGTAAAACGCAAATTCTTAGACATCTCATAATCCAGAGAAGTCGTTGCATCAAATTTGCGGTAATTATCCTTTACTTCCACTTCGGAACGTTTATCGGTAAAACTGAAGCTAGTATTCCAAATGACCCGGTTACTGGTGGAATAAATTCGGTTCATGAACGGCAGTTTTAAACCATGCGGCAAATTAAAATCCCATCGTAAATTCAAACTGGGGGTTGTTTCGGTAGTACTTTGGCTAATTTGTCCACCGACCAGCCATTTTTCATACGTGGTGTGTGTAATCTTGGGTGTTACGCGCATGGACTTAACATAAAAGGATGTCTGCGCGGAAAGATTATTTTCCCGTTGGCGCTCCAATAGGGTATAGCGGCGTAAATCGTCCTTGTCGGATTGTTTATGCTGATAATTGAGCACCGTATCAAAAAAGTTAAACAATACAAACCGCAAATCAGCTCCGTATTGAACTGTTTGTTGTTCATCGGTTCCTTGGTTGGTTTGTTCTATCCAACTGTAACGTAATTTTAAGTTACTGTTTGCCACCCAACGCCCTGCCCAGAAGAACTGTTCCAAGTCCGATATAGAAAACGTCGCATCCGGTAACGTCATGCTGTTGGAATTATACAACGTGCCGGTTTGGTCGTTCTCCTGGACGGTTCTGCTAAAGTTATTAATTAAAGAAATCGTTTTCAGCGGGGCGGCCATCCCGGTCAGTTCATATTTAGAAAGCGGCATCCACCGCTGGGTAGAAGTAAACGTATCGCGCAAGGTCATACTGCGGCGGTATCCGTAGCTTCCTACCTCTTTGAAAGAACGACGAATCCACAATTCTTTGCGAGTATCAAATCCGCTATCCACATCACTCCAGGCATCAGCATCTTGGATACGGTATCCCGATGAAATCACAAGCGTATTTAATAATTTACTGCGCGGGAACAATTCGTTTCCGTTTAACGTCAGGGAAACGCCCCCGTCAGCACTGCGGGTAATTGATTTAACCTGGCCCACCCCCACCGAAACGGATGTACCGGCGGCTGTAGCGGTTTTTTCGGAAAGGTTATTATTTTCCACCGTACTGATATTGTAACTGGCAGACGGAACCAACCAAGGGGTAATTTTCCAGGTACTGGTAAACCCGGTGCGCTGAGTCATGGCTTTGGGATAATGCACATCTTCAGCAGTATAATAATTGGTTCGGTCTTCTGTACTTTTGCTCAAATTATAAGAGGGCGTTACGCTAAAGTTCGCTCCCGGCTGATACGTAAACTTCATGTTCATAGTTTGCGTATTTTCGTCGGTATTATAATAGGTGGCGGAGTGCTGCCCCGGCTCATAATCTACGGTGGCGGACGTGTGGGTATATCCCGCCGAGATATTTTTAAAAGAACCCGCCGTGTGAGATAGGGTAGCGGCATAGGTTTGGGTATCATCCTGGCGTTGTAATAATTGATAATCCGTTTGATCCGCCGTATAGGTTAACCCGATTTTGGGGAATTTATCTTTGACAAATTCTCCGCGCACGACCGCATTTTGCCGCTCCACTTTACCTTTGTCTAAAAGTGAAACCGTGTTGTAATTGGTGGTATCGGTGATTAACGGGGTAACCACCTCACTACGTAATAAAGTGGCGGACACGGGAAATTCTTTGATGCGGTCTATTTTCAAGAAATATTCTTCCTCACTGGTCTCTTGGTTTTTAGCCACTGCCAAGGGGGTTTCAAAATTACTATCCTGGTGTTTATACTTGGCTCCGGCACTACCCCAACCGTCCCACTTCATTTCCACATTTCCTTTGTATGCTTCCCCGGTCAGTGTGATGGCATCGGCCAAATGAATAACATTCAGCCACACTTCACCGGCACTCCCCAACTGCCCTTGCGGACGCTGCACCCCAGCCAAAATCAAACTAACTTCGCGGAAATTCAGTACTCCACCCGGGGCCCGGTAATTAACAACCCGTACTTGATAGTCTTCGTCAGACACATTAACAAACACATCCGGGATACCGTCACCGTTCGTATCTTCCATACGTACGGAAATAAGCCGCCATCCTTCAAAATCCATCGGAACAATAATTTTGTCGTAATTCGTTTCCGTTCCTACTTTCAAGAAGAACTCAGACCCGGCATTGGCCAGTGTACTGTGAAGCAGAAAACGGAACTGACGGTGTTGGGAAAAATCCATCTTTTTAAAATTCCGGTTAGCGTACCGCTCGCCGGTAAGGACGGGAGAAAAAGGATCATCCGTTACTTCGGGCAAGACCGTCGTATCAAAATTCAACCGCAGGGCCTGATCCATCACATTGGCCGAATGCTGGGTACTGCGGTAATTTTGAATAGAACCGTACAGATAATCAAAAACCCGTTGTCCGTCGCCACTGCGGTCACTAAAAATGGGGTCATAATTCATATTATCCACATTGTTGATACCGGAAACAGTCCGTTCT
>JAEEGL014319013.1_pt1 | contig 67901 bp, 60 predicted proteins | sample 9134231 | NCBI WGS metagenome assembly JAEEGL01 (sample SAMN16246548, study PRJNA631951) | gut metagenome | biome: gut microbiome; feature: rumen; material: fiber-attached | host: Bos | place: Iran: Karaj | collected 2018-10 | reverse complement strand
TTCGTACATGTAACTCTCCGATGCTGTGGAGGCGAGTGCGCTGAAGGTGTTGCGGATGAGGTCGATGGTCTCAACGGTGCGCTGCTTGCGGGCCGTCTCAGTGCTGTCAATCCTCAACCTAAAGGCTTTCAACTGGTCGGCAGACATTTTCTGCAGCAGCTCCTTTGAGATGGTCGGAGTCCCAGAGGACAGATGCAAGCCCGACGTCCAACGCTGCTCGATGCCACGACTGCTACGCTGAACATGCGTCACATCAAAGCCCCGCTCTTTCAAGGTCTTTTCGAGTTCTTGCAGGCGTGCATTAGGCTGGGCGTTGACGCCGCAAAAGCAAAAGAACGAATAATAGATAATGAATAATAGATGATAGCGTCTCATTTCTTTTTTTACTATTTAATTTTCTATGTTTCTACTCACAATAGGCCGTGAAGAATAGTTGTTTTTATCAATATGGACGGGTTATTTCAGCCACCATAGCTTCCACGCGCTCACCACGACTGCGGATGTCGCGCATTGCGGCTTCGATGGCAGCGTAGGGATCGTCGTCAGGCGAAAGTGCCTGGTACAGAACGTCTCCCTTTTGTAGTTCGGCCTCGGCAGCTGCCAGCAAGGATTCCTCCACCCCCTCCTCCTGCGGGGGAACAGGCAGCTCTGCGCTCGAAGGCTTGCTCATGGGCTGGACGGCTTTTCTCTTACGCCTATTCGCATTGCCTGATGCGACCGATTGCGTTGACTCATGCGACTGGTCGTGTTCGTTGATGTGACTATTCGCATCGGGTTGTCTCACTGGTGAGACAAGCGTGTCCCATTGGTGATACTCGCTTGTACCATTATTGGTACTCGCGCTCGCGACCGTACGCTGAGACGTTTTCGACTGGTAGAAAGCGATGCCGAGACTGGTCGCGAAAACCAGCGCGATGGCAGCTGCCCAGCGCCAAACGTGGAGGCGGCGATTCTTTGAGCTTGTAGAACCCGCTGAAACGTTTTGCATCGAAAGGCTTTGGGCAGAGAGGTTCTGACTGCGACGGGCAAGGATGTCGTCGTAGAGCACTTCGCCAAGGGTCAGTTCGCCCAGCATGAGGAGGACAGCCTGCCAGTCGTCGGGGAGTGGCTCGTCGGTGGCTTCAGCTGCCTCGTACAGGGCAAGAGCCAGACGACGTTCTTCGTCGTTGGACGTCTCGCCGGCCAAGTAGCGGTCGATGAGGGATTGTATGTCTTGAGTGTTCATTGTCTGAGGCGTTGTTTGAGGTCGGTGAGTAGTTTCTTTCGTGCTGCTGAGATCATGGATTTGACCGAAGGCTTAGCGATGTCGGTCAGGTGGGTAATCTCGTCGAGCGTGAAGCCTTCGAGCTGCCGCATCTCGAAGAGCTCGCGTTCTCGCGGTTTCAAGCGGGCAAGGGCTTCAGCGAGGAGGGCTTGCGCATCCTGAGCTTCGAGCAACTCGTGCGGAGAGGGGGCGAGAGCGAGAGGGAGACCCGACGGTGACCCGTCGGGAACGGTGGCTATAAAAGCACTTCGGCGATGCCAGGAGACGCAGCAGTTCTTGGTCACACGAACAGCCAATCCCTTGATATTGCGCGCGGGGTCGATGCGCTCACAATAGCGCCAGAGGGCGAGCTGCGCCTCTTGGGTGACGTCCTCGGCATCGTCGGCAGAACCGAAGAAATCGAGGGCGACGCGGAGCATGAGCGGTCGCAACTGCGGGGCAATATGTTCGAAATCGGAGCGTGTCATACACCTATATTACGCTTTCGGCGGCACAAAGTTAAGCATGAAACTGCATTTTTTTGCAAAAAAATATAGATACATGCAACTTTTTGTCTTCCTTTGTCGTCTATTCGATGTAAAGTTGACCGCGAACAACTGAATGTAACAATAAAAAAAGAATAAGATTATGAAGACAATGAAATTATTCCTGATGGCGATGGCCACGCTGATGATGGCCGTGCCTTGCTCCTCGCTCCGAGCCGAGGAAACTGCAGATTCCACCCAGAACAAAGGCGTCACGACCACATCGAAGGGCATGACCATCAACGGCAAGCCTGCCACTCCGCAGCAGAAAGCTATAGCCAAGCAGATGACCAAACAGGGGGCTCAGATGGCGAAAAAGGGCGTTCAGATAGCCATGACGGCCGTCACGAATCCCGGCAAAGCCGAGAAGCTGGGCGAGGAACTGGAGAAGATGGGCGACGAGATGGAGCGTCTGGGCGACTCCCTGGAGACGCTGGCTGAAGACACTACTTTCTTCTACGAAGGCGAGGATTCGGACGAAGTCGTACTCTCGCAGGACGACTGGAACGACTTGACCGAAGACCTGAGAGACCTGAAGGAGGAACTCGGACTGAACACCTGGTGGGGAAAGCTCATCGGTGGAGGCCTGGGCCTGTTCGGGGGCTTCCTCGGCATCCTGTTTGCCATCGTCATCTGTGTCCTGCTCTTCGGCCTATTCACGGCTCCCATCTGGATACTGGCGCTCATCATCTGGCTAATCGCTCGCAGCGGACGTAAGGACCGTAACTATCAGTATCAAGCCTATCAAACGGCACAAGCTCAGCAGGCAGCACAGGCTCAGAAGACAGCTCAGGCAAGAAGTCAGCAGGGCACGAGCAACCAGCAAACTGTCAACGAGCAGGGAACAGGCAACTATCAACAGGGAACCGGTAACCAACAAGGCACGCAGACGTACGCCACCAGCAGCTCAGCGATGCCTGGAACGGGATACGTACAGCCCTATCCCGACGAGAACGCAGAGATGTGGAAGAGCGGCATCATGTACTGCTGCGTGGGCGTAGGCCTCATCATCCTCTTCTTCTCGATTGGACCCAGTAGCTTCTGGGGCATCGGAGCCCTCGTGGCTTGCATCGGTGTGGCCAAGTTGGTGATCGCTACGACAAGCAAAGGACACTCGTCGAACGGCGGTGCGCCACAGCAGGAGAGCTTTGTGACCGGACTCGGCGACGGACAGAAGAGCGCAGAGCAAGGAACGACAGCCCAAACGCCTTCGACCGACGACTACAACAAGAGCGAGAACTCCTGAAGAGTGAAAAGTGAAAGAGTGAAAAATGAAAAATAAGAGCAACCTATTTAAATGAAAAGTGAATAAGTGAAAGAGCGAAAAATACAAGTTACCTTCAAGTACTGAGAGTAATCCTAATTATTCACTTTTCGCTCTTTCACTTTTCACTCCTCAAGCAATACGTCCTACAACGATGCAACGCCTGTCAGACTTCGTCCTCATCACCCAAGTGGTGACATTCGGCAACGAGCGCGCCTTCGGTCAGTTGGTCAGCGCTCATCAGGAAGCAGTTCGCCGCTTCCTGCGCCGACTCACCGCAGGCGACGTGATGCTGGCAGACGACTTGGCACAGGAGACATTCATCCGCGCCTGGCAGCACTTGAAGGACTTCCGTCAGCTCTCGGGCTTTGAGACGTGGTTGTTCAGAATCGCCTATCGCGTGTTCCTGGACGAGAAGAGAAAGGTAAAAGAAGACTCTCTCCCCGAACGCCCGATAAAAGAGGGAGCAGAATCCTTCGAGCCTAAGAGCTTTCTGTCGCTCAAGGATTCGGCTTCATCCAAGGCTGATGAACGTTTCTCTCTCCGCCATGACTTAGACTTGGCGCTGAGTACCCTCTCAGAGACCGAACGCACGTGCGTGGTCCTGCAATGCGTTGAAGGGCAGAGCATCAAGGAGATTGTCCAGATCACGGGCATGAACGAGAATACCATCAAGAGCCACCTGCTACGTGGCAAGAAGAACTTAGCTAACTATCTTCGAAAAAATGGTTACAATGGATGAAAGAATAGCGAAAAGAGAAGAAGAGATCGTGGGGCTGAATGACAACGCCCTGCTCACCAACTTCTTCAACGAGCATAAGGAAACCATCGCAGACGACGGCTTCACCGAACGTGTGCTGAGCGACCTGCCCCAGTTCGAACGTGCCTGGACGACGGAACACCTGCGCCTGCGCCGCTGGCGCATTGGCCTGAACGTGTTCGGCACGATTGCAGGTGTAGCGCTGATGATGTACCTGGGTTTCTTCAGCTATCTATGGAATCTGATGCAAGGCTCCATCGTGCGCATCGTAGCAGGTGTCCTGCACTTCGATTACGACAGCCTGCTGGTCAACATGATGCTCTTGTTGCATCGACTGCCGGACCTACTGCCATCGCCCACACAGATGGTTGCCATCGCAGCGGCTACCATCGTACTGATGGCCTTAGGCATCAAACAATTCGCACGAACCTACGAAAACTGAAGACTGAACAAACGAGAAGATGAAAAGGAATTGTCCAATCGAAGTGCCCGAAGGCCTTGAGCAGGTCGTACTGCATGCTTGCTGTGCGCCCTGCTCAAGCGCTATCGTGGAGTGGCTGCTGAACCACGACGTACGACCAACCATCTACTACTACAACCCTAATATCTTCCCTCGTGAAGAATACGAGATCCGTAAGGCGGAGAGCAAGCGCCATGCCGAAAGCCTCGGCATCACATGGATCGACGATGACTGGCGGCACAAGGAATGGTTAGGGTGTGTGCATGGACTGGAGGGTGAGCCAGAGCGCGGAAACCGTTGTGAGCGATGCTTCGAGATGCGACTGACGGCGACAGCGCGCAAGGCGGTAGAACTGGGCATCGGATGGTTTGCGACGACGCTGGCCTCGTCGCGCTGGAAACGTCTCGACCAGATTGAGCATGCCGGACAAGCGGCCGAAGCCTTAGTTCCCGGCGCCCACTTCTGGGCACAGAACTGGCGTAAAGGAGGGTTGCAAGAGCGCCGCAACCAATTGCTGCGGGAATACGGGTTCTACAACCAACTGTACTGCGGCTGCGAGTTCAGCATGCCAAGGAAAAGTGAAAAGTGAAAAGTGAAAAGTGAAAAATAAAGAATACCAGCAGGGCTTAAACTTCATTCCTTGAAGGTAACTTTTATTTTTCACTTTTCATTTTTCACTTTTCACTCTTTTGCTTTTCATTTTTCACTTTTCACTCATTAGTCGAAGACACGGAATTCATAGCCTTCGGCGATGAGCCATTCAAGGGCTTCAGGGAGAATGAGTTTCAACTTGTCGATGCTGCGAAGGCTGTCGTGGAACGTAATGATGCTGCCATTGCGGGCATAGCGCTTCACGTTGGCTAGGACTTCCTGCGCATTCAATCGACGGCTGTAGTCGCGCGTGACAAGGTCCCACATAATGATTTGATAGCCCTGACGGCGGATGGTACGATACTGGTCGGTACGCATCCATCCATGGGGCGGCCGAAAGAGACGCAAGACTCCAGCCTTAGCATCAGAACTGCAAAGGCTGAGGGTATGGTCGATGACTTCCTGCGCTTTCTCGGTGTTCTTCAAGTAGTTCTTACTCAACCAACGCAAGCCTCCAATATGATTGTAGGTGTGGTTGCCGATGTGGTGGCCAGCCTCCACGACCTGACGAAAGACATCAGGATGCTTGCGGACGTTGTCGCCTACCATGAAGAAGGTAGCTTTGATGCCATAGCGCGCCAACACGTCGAGGACGAAGGGTGTAGCCTCGGGGATAGGTCCATCGTCGAAGGTCAAATAGACGGCCTTCGCCGACGGATCCATCCGCCAAATAGCATGAGGATATATCCATCTCAGGAAACGGGCTGGTTGCTCTATGAACATAAGTTTGAATGCATGATTTAGTGAAGAGTGAAAAGCAAAAGAGTGAAAAGTGAAAAATGAAAAGTGAAAAATAAGAATAACCTAAAGGGAAAAAGATTAGACCTCAACAGGTAATCTTTATTTTTCACTTTTCACTTTTCACTTTTCACTTTTCATTTAATAGTTCGTCCTATTCTGGAATTGGTCGAAGTAAGTGCGAAGTGCGAGGTCAAAGCGCTGAGCCTTCTTCGCATCGGCGCTCTCCAGTATCTTCAGCGAGTTGGAGAGTTGGAGGAGGTAGTAGTAGCACTCCTCGGAACTCATCTGCAAGCGTTGGTCGGAGAGGCTGGTGTACCACGCGCAGTACTCCGAGGCATTCTGTGCTACGGCAGCTGCGATGCGAGCGGCTTTCTCCTTCTTACCGAGGTCGAGATAGACCTGCGCAAGTTCGAGCGAACCGCCCTGATGGTTGTGCGGGACGGTAGTCTCGGGAATCTCCTTCTCGATCTTATCAGCCACCTTCAACGCCTTGTCCTTCTTGCCCTCCTTCATCAACTCGGCAGCAAGCTGGGCGAAGATGCGACGATGGGTATAGCACATGCGCATGACGGTCTCGTCGAGATAGATGTTGGGATTGTCAACGCCTCCGAACTTGAAGCGGTTCATGAGGTTGTCGTACATCTTCTCGGTGTCGACGCGACGGCCCGAATTCTTCGTGTTGAAGGGAGTGATGCGATTGGCTAAACCTTCCTGAACGAAGTTGTCGCCGAGGTTGCCATAGTTGTCCGAACCGACGGTCATAGCGACGTAGAGCGGGCGCTCCCAGTTGCAGCGGGCCAGCATCTCATACATCATCATCTCGCTCTTGTAGACAGCACGCTTGCCTTTAAGGCTGATGTGCATCACATCGGGAATCGAGTCGGCGGCAACCATCATGCCCGAACGGCGGACGGCCTCCTTGTCGATGGTGATGACGAGTGAGTCGGTGGGGAAGATCTGCATGTCCTTATTCTCATTAAGAATCCATTTGTCGATGATGGTCGACAGTTCGTAGGGATTCTCACCAAGGAGTTGCTTAGCAGTAATGGGATCGTCCTTGTAGTACTCGATGGCTTGCTCGAGCGTTCCCGGACTGACGCGGATGCCTTCGCGCGTACCTGCTACGTATTGAATGCGCTCCCATGAGATGGGCACGCTGGGCGAATCGTAGGCTGGACGTTTCATCTGGTCGATGTACCAGTCGGTCTGCAAGTACGAAAGGTTGCAGACACGGGCATCGGTGCGGACGCCTTCGGTCTCCTGGTTGTACCAGAGCGGGAAGGTGTCGTTGTCGCCATTGGTGAAGATGATGGGGAAGCCCTTCTGCGGCAGCGTCTGCAAATAGTTCTCGCCGAAGTCACGGCAGGTGAAGCGTCCACTGCGGTCGTGGTCGTCCCACGTCTGCCCAACCATCTGCAGGGGCACAAGCAGGCAGAGCAGCGAGACGAGAGATGCCGTCATCGCATTATCTGTCTTGCGGTTAAGCCAATCGGCAACAGCAGCTGCACCCAAACCAATCCAAATAGCGAAAGCATAGAATGAACCTGCATAGGCGTAGTCGCGCTCACGCGGTTGCTGCGGCGTCTGATTCAGGTAGACGACGATGGCCAGACCGGTCATGAAGAAGAGGAAGAAGACCACCCAGAACTGCTTGACGCCGATGGGATCGCCATCACGTTCTTTCCACGCCTGCCAGCAGAGGCCCAGCAGACCCAGCAGGAGGGGCAGACAGAAGAAGAGGTTACGGCCTTTGTTCTCGCGTAGTTCCGTAGGCAGCTTACTCTGGTCGCCAAGGCGTCCGTTGTCGATGAAGGGAATACCCGAGAGCCAGTTGCCATGCTCGAGTTCGCCATTGCCCTGAATGTCATTCTGTCGGCCAGCGAAATTCCACATGAAATAGCGCCAGTACATGAAGTTAACCTGATAGGAGAGGAAGAAACGAATGTTCTCCAACTGTGTGGGCATCTTCACCATGATAGGCTCTCCACAACGGTCGAAAGGTACTTGATAGCCCTTGACACCGCCGAGCCAGTCCTCGTAGGCCTGAGCATGGCGGTCGCTGTACATACGGGGGAACAGCATGTTCTGCGCATAGACGTATTCGATGTCATGGCGTTGAATCTCGTAGCGGTCGGGCTCGTCGGGCAAAGCCTTCTCCTTGCGCTGATAGACGGCGGCACCTTCCTTGGATACAGGGACGCAGTAGCCACCCTCGGTGCGCAGTTTCACCTGGGAGTTGTAAGCCTGTCCGTAGAAGAGAGGACGGCTACCATACTGCTCGCGGTTGAGATAACTGCCGAGCGTGAAGATATCCTCGGGTGAGTTCTGGTCCATAGGCGTGTTGGCCGTTGAACGGATGACGATGAGCGCATAGGACGAATAGCCTATCATGATCATCAACATGCAAAGCAGCGACGTGTTCATCACGCGAGCGGAGACGAAATGTCCGCCCTCGCGCTTCCATTGGAGGAGTCCATAGAGGGCCGCCAGGACGATGGCACCGATGATGATGCTGGTCAGACCATAGCCATAGAAGGGGATACCGAGCATGGCGATGCTGACCAGATAGGAGATATTCATTCGCATACGTGAACGCTCGGCCACCGTCTCCCAAATAGCCCATAGCACAACTGCCGTAAGAAGGATAATATAGACGATGAGGCCGCTGTTGAAAGGCAGCGAGAAAGTGTTGACGAACAGCAGTTCAAACCAACCGCCGACCTTCACGATACCCGGCACAATGCCGTAGAGCACAGCTGCCACGAGCACGAACGAACCGATGAGCGCATAGATAGAACCTTTGAGCGTAGCATGGTCTGAGCGCTTGTAATAATAGATCAGCACAAGCGCAGGCAGGCATAGCAAGTTCAAGAGGTGGACGCCAATGGAAAGGCCCGTGAGATAAGCGATGAGGATGAGCCAACGGTCGGAATGGGGTTTGTCGGCATTATCCTCCCACTTCAGCATCAGCCAGAAGACCACAGCCGTGAAGAGTGAACTGTAGGCATAGACCTCGCCTTCGACAGCAGAGTACCAAAAGGTGTCACTCCAGCAATAGGCCAGCGCACCTGTCATAGCAGCGCCTTCGACAGCAATGAGCTCGGGTAGGGTAGAGACCCAACCGTCCTTGCAAATGAGTTTGCGGGCCAGATGCGAGATGGTCCAGTAGAGGAACATGATGCAGAGCGCACTCAAGAGGGCGTTCATGATGTTCACCATCAGCGCCACCTTGGAGGGGTCGCTGGTCAGTTGGGTGAACAGATTACCAGTGAGCATGAAGAAAGGCGCCCCTGGCGGATGGCCTACCTCCAGTTTGTAGGCCGTCGTGATGAACTCAGGGCAGTCCCAGAAGGAAGCCGTGGGCTCGACGGTGGAGCAATAGGTGAAAGCGGCAATAGCGAAAGCCAGCCACCCCAGCAGATTGTCCACTAAACGAAAATGCTTCATAAAAGGAAATAAAATGTTTAATGTTAACTGTCGAAAACGGGCTAAAGTGCTTCGATATAGCACATAAAGCGCTGCAAAATTAGATAAAGTCGGCGTAAAAGACGAAAAAAAAGCAAAGATTCTTCTTCTGAAGCCTCTTTTCTAATGAAGTTTTACACTTCAATTCGTTTTTTCATCATCTTTTTGACGTTCACAGGGTACGTAGAGGATAGCAGGGACCATGAGGACGAAGCCTATGAAACAAGGGATAGGCGCCACACGAATACGCACTGGGTCGAAGGCTCCTGGGCCAGGAGCAGGGGCATAGCGTCCACCCGGAGCAGCACGGACATCGACTTCGGGCAACATAAGTATAAAGCCTACGACGATCAAGACGACCGCTACGGCGACGATAATATAGTTCTGCTTGGCAAAAGCGGTGTGCCACGAACGCTGCAGACGGTCCGTGTCTTTAGAAGGGTTGGGGGTTCTTTTCTGATTCATATCTTTGTCAGCTGTTGTTGAAATCAGCGGCAAAGGTACGATAAGAATGCTTACAACGCCAAATCATTTCACTGACATTTGTCTGACATTTCACTGACATTTGACTACGCATCTGATTATCAACGCGATGAAAACAAAGCAGGAAGGTCAATGAGAATACTTGGCTGGAAACGGGCCGAGCAGGAAAAACGTCTAAATAAGCGAGACGGCAAAGATGAGCAAGGCATAACGAGCGGCTTTGCCTATACTGATGGTCAGCAACGAAAGCCACGGATTGGCGCGGGTGAAGCCAAGCGTCACGGCAATGACGCTTCCGATGATGGGCAAGAAACAGAGGATGCCAATCCATGCACCGTAACGCTCCATCCACAACGCAGTTCGCTCCACGCGTTCACGTTCGACATGCAGGTATTTCTCAATCCATTCCATCTTCCCGAGGGTGCCTACGCCATAATTGAACATCGACCCTCCAACGTTTCCCACGGTGGCAGCCACGAACAGACGAATAGGCTCCAATCCTGCCAACTGCAACGCCGTCAGCACCGCCTCGCTGCTAAAAGGGAAGACGCTGCCCGCAATGAAGGCGGCAACAAACATCCCCCAATAGCCCCAGGATTCGAGAAGTGCAAGGAAAGCGCTCATGATGGCTATAGCCTTAGAGTTTGAATGGTAAATGGAGTGACTCCAACCATTTGGGCAAATCGACGACAGCAGCAAAACGCTGAGGGAAGTCGAGATCGGTCGTGGGCAACGGCCACCCTTGCTGCTGAGGAAGTGCCAGACAACAGATGCCCACCGCCACAAGTGCCAAAGCCAACACCAAGGTCCAAGCATTCGTCAACCACGTACGAGTGAGCGCAATGAAATGCGCGGCTGCAGGGACGGTGGAGAGCACGAGAATCGGGAAGAGATGTGCAAAATACTGCGGTTGGCAGAACAACCAGACGACGATGACAACCTGCAGAGCCATGAATGAGTAGTGGCACATGCGCACACGGATCTTGTCGTCATAGCTCTGACGAACGTAATGGACAAAGCCTGTGAGTGCGAATAGCAACGTAAGCGCGAGTGCTGAGAACTGCGGCCAACAGCCCTCGAGCCATAGAGTGACATTTTGAACGAATCCCTGCATATCAGTGTGGTGAAAAGCAACGATAGTAGCTTCCCAACAATTCTGGGCCACGGGCGTGTCAAGGGCATTGTAGCCCAGCCACCTCAGATAGGTATCCGGCAGGAGCGCTTCGCCATGGATAGCGCTGAGAATGGGCAATCGGAACGGGTCGATAATCGCCGTAGCATGCTGCACGAAAGGAGTGATATTCCCCAGCGCAAAGGCTCCTGTAGCCCAAAAGCCATAAGGGAGGACAACGCCAATGAGTGCTGCGCCCAAACTGCGCATGCTCAGCGATCGCAGGTAGACGGCTTGAGCCCATAGGAGCACGATGACCAACAGCAAAAGCGGTGGCCACAACAAACTACCGAGCGAGAGGAAGAGGTAAGCGTGGAGCGTATCGACCTCTGGCCGTGATAATTCGTAGGTGCGTAAGAGACAATAGAAAGAGAAAGCTGTGAGCAGCAATGTCACCGACCCTGCCTGCAGAGGATGCATAAAGCCGTAAACAGCCATCATGAAAAGGAAGAGACTCGAGATCATCCTCGACCGAATACGCAACAAAGCGTTCACGGCTGCTGTCTCCATGACGAGATAGGCCGTCAGCGCACAAGCCAACCATCCCAACAGATATTCGGCTGAGTAGCCACCCTGAGGCATCCACCACAACAACGTCGCTACCACACAAGCGGCAGGCAACGTCACCGAACTATCGGCTATCTTATTTTGCAACCTACGTCTCAAAGGATATTCCTGTTTTCGTTCCCGTTATCGTTAACGTTCCCATTCTTATAAGTCCGCACCGATGTCGCGACGGAAATATTTGCCCTCGAACTGAATCTTCTGGGCTTCGGCAAAACTCTTGGCCAGAGCTTCGGCTTTGTCACGTCCGTAGGAAGAAACAGCTATGACTCGTCCGCCAGCGGTGACGACGTGCCCATCGGCATCACGAGCCGTACCAGCATGGAAGACTACGCTACCCTCTACTTGGTCGATGCCTGTGATGACTTTACCTTTCTCATACTTACCTGGATAGCCGCCACTTACCAGCATCACGCAGACAGCCGAACGCGGGTCAATCTCCAGTGAGCGGTGACCCAGATCGCCCTCGGCTACGCCGCAGAGCAGGTCGACAAGGTCGCTCTTCGTGCGGAGCATGACGGTCTCGGTCTCGGGGTCGCCCATGCGACAGTTATACTCTATCACCTTCGGGTCGCCGTCGCAGTTGATGAGACCGAAGAAGATGAAACCTTTGTAGTCGAGCCCTTCAGCGGCAAGACCCTGCACGGTAGGACGTATGATCCGATCCTCCACTTTCTTCATCCACACCTCATCGGCAAACGGAACGGGCGAGACCGAACCCATGCCACCTGTGTTCAGACCTGTATCGCCTTCGCCAATACGTTTATAGTCCTTCGCCTCGGGCAGAATCTTATAGTCCTTGCCATCGGTGAGCACGAAGACCGAGCACTCGATACCGCTGAGGAACTCCTCAATGACGACGCGTGCCGAGGCTTGACCAAACATTCCGCCCAGCATCTCGCGCAACTCGTGCTTGGCTTCGTCCAAAGTAGGCAGAATCAGTACACCCTTGCCAGCGCAAAGGCCGTCGGCCTTCAACACATAAGGCGGCTTCAGGGTCTCGAGGAACGCCAACCCTTCCTCCAACGTGTTGCCGTCGAAGGTCTGATAAGCTGCGGTCGGGATACCGTGACGCTGCATGAATCCTTTGGCAAAATCCTTCGACCCTTCGAGCTGAGCACCTGCACTAGAGGGACCAATGACGGGTACATTGGCCAATTGTTCGTCATTGCGGAAGTAATCATATATGCCCTTGACCAGTGGGTCCTCAGGTCCAACGACCACCATGTCAACACCCTCGTCAAGGACGAAACGACGAATGCCCTCGAAGTCGTCAGCTTTCAAGGCTACATTCTTGCCCACGGCGCTCGTGCCGGCGTTGCCTGGAGCGATGAACAGTTGATCCACGAGGGACGATTGTGCTATTTTCCATGCCAGTGCGTGCTCACGGCCGCCACTGCCTAAAAGAAGGATTTTCATAGGTCAAATCGAGTTGTTATTGCAATTGTGGTGCAAAAGTAACGCTTTTCGACGAGTTGACAAAAGAAAAGCGCAAGAATTGAAAAGTTAATTTACCAATTGCGAACTGCCTATCGGAAAAACCATTATCTTTGCAGCCGAAAACCACGCTAAACAAATGACCTATGAATAGAAGAGATTTCCTCAAGAAGTCGGCTCTAATGACGGTGGCCGTCGGTGCCAGCGAGTTGGCTCAAGCCTCATCACTTGTCAGTCCTGCGACGGCTGAACGCCCGGCAGAAGACCCTGCCGATAGTGGCAACGAGCGCCTCATCGCCTCGGCCCCTATGCTACAGAACTACGCTGAAACTTCCATTGGCATCGCCTTCGCTGTTAGCGCTTTAGCCAATGGATACGTCGTGATTGGCGAGCGCCCAGACCTGAGCGACGGGCGCAAGGTGAAGGCTGGCGGCTATCGCACCACCGAAATCAGCGACCGCGTCATTCAGGTGCGCCTCACGGGACTGAAGCCTGCTACCACTTATTATTATCGTATCGGCGCCGACCGCATCGAATACAAAAGCGGTTATTCCATGAAGGTCTTAGGGACAGAGGACGACCCCACCATCTATCATTTCACGACAGCAGGCTCGGCAGCCCATGCCCACTTCTGCGTCATCAACGACACGCATGTCTCCTGGCGTCCTTTCGGCCTCGCCATTGAGAAGATTGCTCAGCTTTCGCCCTCCTGCGTCATCTGGAACGGCGATGCCAGCAACGTCGAAGAGACCATAGAGGCGCAGACGCGCATCTACCTCAAGCCCGAGATTGAACGCAACGATTATGCCGCCCAGCTGCCTTATCTGTTCTGCCCCGGCAACCACGACTTCCGCGGGATGGCCAACCGTCATCTGGAGCGTGTGTGGATGTACCGCCAGCCTGAGGAGCGCGACACGCGCGACTGGGACTTGGGCCGCAACTTCGCCGTTCGCATGGGCGAGGTGGCGATGATCGGTCTCGATACAGGCGAGGACAAACTCGACACGAACGCTAAGTTTGCCGGACTCTTCAACATGAAAGCCTATCGCGAAGCCCAGACCGACTGGCTCCGCGACGCGCTTCGGCGCCCCGAGATTGCCAGCGCCCCTTACCTCATTGCCTTCTGCCATATCCCGCTTTACGACCCTAATCCACGCCGTAACCCAGGCGACCTTACGCCCAACGACACCGACCCGCAATACAGCGGCGACTTCGCCATGTGGCAACGCACCTGCGCCAAGATGTGGTGCCCAGTATTGGAGCAGGCTGGTTGCCAACTCATCATCACGGCCCATCAGCACCACTATCGTTACGATGCGCCTACGAACGAACGCCCATGGGCACAGATCGTCGGTGGCGGTCCAGAGATGGGTATCGTCGATGGCAAGAAGCGCCCCGAGAAATTCCCTACCGTCATCGAGGGCGAGGTGCTTCAAGGACAATTACACGTCACCATCCACAACCTGCTAACGGGCGAGATTCAACAAGCCTTCGACTTCAAAGCCCGCAAACTCAGACGCAGGAGGAAAGGATAGAGACAAAGACAAGAATAGCCAGCCGAAGAGACAAGAATAGCCAGCCGTTTTCGGCTGGCTATCTTTTAACGGGTGCCTCGAGGCAGCAGCAAGGCTACCGTTACTTCAGATAGTCCTCGAAGTAACGGGTGATGCGCTCGTGCAGGTGAATCTGGTCGGTGCCGAACATATTGTGGCCGTCGCCCGGATAGGTGAACAGGTCGGGTTGTGTACCAGCGTCAATAGAGGCACGAATGAACGAGAGGGTGTGCTGGGGTACACATGTCGGGTCGTTGTAGCCGAGGATAATCTGCAGGCGTCCTTTCAGGTTCTTGGCTTTTGGCAGCAGACTCGACGAGGCATAGCCGTCGGGGTTCTGCTCGGGACGATCCATGTAGCGCTCACCATACATCACTTCGTAGTATTTCCAGTCAATGACGGGACCGCCAGCCACACCTACCTTGAAGACATCGGGGTAGGAGCACATCAGGTTCGTGGTCATGAAACCGCCAAAGCTCCAGCCATGCACGCCAAGGCGGTCGGCATCGACGTAAGGAAGCGTCTTCAGGAATTCCACACCGCAGATCTGATCCTTCATCTCCTCGTCGCCGAGGTGACGGAAGGTGGCCTGCTCAAACTTCAGTCCTCGATACTGCGACCCGCGGTTGTCGAGCACGAAGATGACATAGCCCAGCTGTGCCATATAGATCTCCCATCCACGGAAGTAGTAACCACGAGAAGCTTGCACGTTATGGGCATGGGGACCGCCATAGACATAGACCACCGTCGGATATTTCTTCGAGGGGTCGAAGCCCGTGGGTTTGATGAGGCGGTAGTAGAGATCGGTCTGCCCGTCAGCAGCTTTGATGCTGCCGCTGGTGATCTCGGGGACGTCGTAGTCCTTCCAAGGATCGTCGGCCGTGAGCAGATTGACGCTCTTGCCCGATGCCGTCTGCAAGAGGTTCACCTTACGTGCGACAGTAGGCGATGAATAGGTGTCGATGAGTTGAGTGCCCGTGGCGCTAAGCGCAGCCGAGTGGACACCATCGTCGACCGAGAGGAGGGTTTGTTTCCCATTCATCTTCACCTTATGGACGGTAGCGCGCAACGGGTGTGTCACGTTGCCCACAAAGAGCGCCGACTTCTCCTTCTCGTTGAAGCCAAGGAAGTCGCGCACCTCGAAGTCGCCCGACGTCAGCAGCGTCACCTTCACATGGTCGCAGGTCGTTCCGCCGCCGTTGGCCTCGCGCCATTCAGGGTACATATTCTTCTTCAGGTCAACGAGGTAGAGGTGATTCCAGTTGTCGCGGCGCGTCTGCATAACGGCTTTCGTGGCATCCCAAGGCAGGAAGGCAAGCGTGTGGAGCGGCTCCACGTATTTCGGGTGTTTCTCCTCGATGAGGGGGTCATGGTCCTTCACGCCCGTAACGGCATCGTAACCATAGAGTTGCATGAAGTCCTGATCACGGTTGAGTTCGAAGACGTAGAGCCTGCGTCCATCGGGAGCCCAAGAGAGGTTGGTCATGTAGTCGGTCATCGGCTTGGGGTTCTGCAACCACACCGTCTTGGCCGTACTGACGTCATAGACCGCCACGCTGACATCCTCCGTCTCGCAGCCCGCCATCGGATATTTGTCCACGTATGTAGCAGCAATGCGCTGGGTGATGTCGACCTGTGGATAGCTGGGGATGCGGCTTTGGTCTTTCTTGTAGAAAGCCAATCGCTTGCCGTCGGGACTCCAGAAGAGGCCGTTGGAGATGCCGAACTCATCGCGACTGACGCTATGTCCGTAGACGATGTCGTCGTTGCCGTCGGTGGTCAGCTGTCGGCGCTCGCCGTCAGCTGTCTGCACGAACACATTCGAACCGATGCAGTAGGCCAAGTTACGACTCTCTGCATTCCACACCAATTCACTGGCGCCTTCCTGGATCTGTCCGCGCCACTCGACGGCCTTGCGCTCGAAGTCGATGAGGATGATCTCGCGCGACGTCTGCACTTTCACGATGGGCCGTTCGGGATAAGGGAATTGCACGTTGGCGCACGTACGGACCAGCTTCTCGCCCAGCACCTCGTTGAGGTCGTCGGTGGTGAAGAGCGTCCGCTCGCGCTGACCATTGGGCTCGATGCGCATGGCTTTCTCGACGCTGAGTTCTACGGGCACTTCGCCCCACCACGTGGAGAACATGTACTTCGGTTGCAGGTTCCAATAAGTACTGCCGCCGCCCAACAAGTCATTGAGGGTGAAGGTCTTCTTCGTCGTCTGTGCCATGATAGTCGTCGCGGCAAACAACAATGCCGCCATCCAGTATATTCTTTTCATAAGGAGTTGTACATTCATAAAATAATTATAACACGGAGCATTTCAGAGAACTGAGTGCTCTAGGAAAGCGCACGGGTGTCCTTCGACAAACTCAGGATGTACTGAGCGAAGTGACAGGACACCGCAAAATACGGGAATGGGAAAGGGGTAATAACGGGAACGGATACGATAACGATAACAGCGAAAACTATTTATCGCTTAGCGTCGGCCTACTCGCCATCCTCGTCTCCGCCTCCGAAGAAGCGGCGCCGAGCTTCTTGGCGAGCGGCGCGGTCGTTGCCTTTGGCACGATAGTCGCCACGTCCCCCGCGACCGCCACGATTGTCTCGCCCACCACGATTATCACGATAGTCGCCACGTCCGCGGTCGCCGCGCGAACCGCCACGATTACCATGTCCGCCTTCGCCGTCACCACGCGAACGATAGCCACGTTGCCCGTCGCCGTCACCACGCGATGAGAATTTGTTGAAACGATGGTCACCGTCTCCGTCGCGGCCACTGCGGCGGTCGCGATAGTCACTGCGCTCATCGTCGTCGAAACGACGGCGGAAGCCTTCGCGTTTCTGCTTGAAGCGGCGCTTATCGCCCATCTGACGGCGCTCATCATCGGTCTTGACGAATCCACCTGCAGCTCGGTGCTGGTCCAGACGACCATCGAAGAGCACATATTTACGCAGCTCGCATTCCAGCGATCCGTTGTAGAGAGGTGTCTTCAGCGACGGCTTCAGCCCAATCTCGTCGAAGCACTCCTCGCGATAACTCAGGATCCAAGCCTCGCCACCCGTCAGTTCGCGCTTCAACTTCTGCCCGATGGTCTTGTACAGGCCCAGCAAGTCGGGCGACGAGATACGCTCGCCATAAGGCGGGTTTGTGACGATGAGGAAATTCGAGCCGGCTCCGTTTCCTGACGTCGACGACATGACGCCTTCGGCCTCGTCCGAGGCGGCATCCACGACTGTGGTGGGCAGCGCGAGCTTCGCCTCACGGAAGTCGGCCTCCTCGATGGTGATGTCCTTCGAAAGGCCTGCAGCCTTCACGTTGCGACGAGCAATACCCACGGCCTTCGGGTCGTTGTCGCGACCATAGATATGATGAGTGAACTCGCGCTCGTTGGAGTCGTCGTTATAAATGCGTTCGAAGAGGTCGCGGTCGAAGTCAGGCCATTTCTCGAAGGCATACTCCTGGCGGAACACACCCGGAGCGATACCGCGAGCGATCAGCGCGGCCTCGATGCACAGTGTGCCACTGCCGCAGAAGGGGTCCAGCAGATCGCGCTCGCCATGCCAACCCGTCATCATGATGATGGCGGCGGCCAGGATCTCGTTCAGCGGAGCGGCCACCGTCTCCTGCCGATAGCCACGGCGGTGCAGGCTCTCTCCACTGCTGTCCAAGGCCAGCGTAGCATCGTAGTCAGAGATATGAATATGGAGCTGGATGTCGGGGTTCGACACGCTCACATTGGGGCGCCGGCCTGTGCGCTCGCGCAACTGGTCGACGATGGCATCCTTCACCTTGTAGGCCACAAATTTGGAGTGGCGGAACTCGGGCGAGAAGACTACGCTGTCCACGGCGAACGTGCGGTCGACATCGAGGTAGGCCGTCCAATCGATGGCCTTAACGGCCTCGTAGACATCGTCGGCAGAGCGCGCTTTGAAGGATTTGATGGGTTTGAGGATACGGATGGCCGTACGCAGGCAGAAGTTAGCACGGTACATCATCTCGAGGTCGCCCGTGAAGGTTACCATGCGGCGACCAATCTGGATGTCACTGGCGCCCAGTTCGGTCAGTTCCTGTGCCAGCAGAGGTTCAAGGCCTTGGAAGGTCTTGGCGATGAGTTCGGTTGTCATTGAATCGGTTCTTAATTGGGCGCAAAGATACAAAAAAGATTAGAGTTGACAGATGAAACAAGCTATATTTTCGGCTCTGAAGCCCTCATTTTGTAAAAAAAAAGGGCACAAACACGAAAAAAGTGACGTTTGCGACCCCTCAACTCTAAACTTTTTATTACCTTTGCCCCAAATCTGCTAATAAAAAAGGCATGAATATATCAAACACATTACCGCATTTCGGCTTCCTGCGCACGCTCGTCGCTGCCCTCTTGCTGGCTCTTGTGCCCGCCACACTTCGAGCCGACGTGCAACAGCGCGATACCCTCAGCCGTAGTGCCATCCCCCACTACCTGCCGACGCCCGCTGTCGACATGCCCAACCTACGTCACCGCATGATGACGTCGCCCGCGCCCGTCGAGATCCATCAGCAGGGCCGGCACCTCTGCATCACCAGCCGCTACGCACAGCTGCTGCCCGTCTACAACGCCAGCGGCACCCTCTATTCCTCCTTCCGCCTCGCCAAAGGCACCAATTGGCTCAGCGGACTGCCGCGCGGCTCCTACTTCATCAACAACCGCAAGTTCACCATCAATTAGCGAATCCCACGAGCAATGAACGACGACCTGACCATCGACATTGACAAGATAGTACGCGAGCGAGCTGGCAAGCATGCACGTTGGATACCGCGTTTCCTCACGCGCTGGCTTGAGCGCTTCATCCACATCGATTTCATCAACTCCTACCTCGCCGAAGGCCGTGAAGGCGTTGACTTCTGCGAAGGCGCCATCCATAAGCTGGGCGTGACGCTCACCGTTGAGGGCCTCGACAACCTGCCCGCCGACGGACGGCCCGCCACCTTCGTGAGCAACCACCCCCTCGGGGCCATCGACGGCGTCACTCTCGGCGCCGTCATCGGGCGTCACTACGACGGACACGTCAAATACCTCGTCAACGACCTCCTCATGAACCTCAAGGGCCTCGCACCCCTCTGCATCGGCATCAACAAGTTGGGCGGGCAGTCGCGCAACTTCCCGAAGCAGGTCGACGAGCTCTTCCATTCCGACAACAATATCATCATGTTCCCCGCCGGGCTCTGCTCACGCCTCATCGACGGCGAGATACACGACATCCCCTGGAGCAAGGCATTCGTCACGAAGAGCGTGCAAACTCAGCGCGACATTGTGCCCGTCCACTTCATCGGCGAGAACTCACCCCGCTTCTACCGCATCGCGCAGTGGTGCAAACGCCTTGGCATCAAGTTCAATTTCGCCATGATCACCCTCCCCGACGAGATGTATCGCTCGCGCGGACGCCATTACACCGTACGCTTCGGCACACCCATTCCCTATCAGACCTTCGACCACAGCCGCACTCCCGCCCAATGGGCCACTTGGGTCGAAGATCGTGTCTACGAACTCTGATTCCTTTCGATACTATGCAGATGCAAGAAATCATCCCTCCCGTACCCGTTGAGCTCCTCAAGAGCGAACTCACAGAAGAACGCCGCCTCCGCTTCACCAATAAGTCGGGCAACGAAGTCTACGTCGTCACCTGGCAGAATGCCCCCAACGTATGCCGTGAGATAGGACGCCTGCGTGAGATAGCCTTCCGCACCGCTGGCGGTGGCACCGGCAAGGAACTCGACCTCGACGAGTTCGACACTATGCCCATTCCTTACAAGCAGCTCATCGTATGGGACCCCGATGCCGAAGCCATCCTCGGAGGCTATCGCTACCTCCTCGGCACCGAGACGCAGTTCGACGCCCAGGGCCAACCCATACTCGCCACCTCCCACATGTTCCACTTCTCCGAGCGGTTCATCCACGACTACCTGCCCTATACCATTGAGCTCGGACGCAGTTGGGTCACCAAGGAGTACCAGAGCACGCGCGCAGGCGTCAAGGCCCTCTTCGCCCTCGACAACCTGTGGGACGGACTCGGAGCCCTCACCGTCGTCAAACCCAACGTACGCTATCTCTTCGGCAAGGTCACCATGTACCCCAGCTACGACCGCGTAGCCCGCGACATGATCCTCTTCTTCCTGCAGAAGCACTTCCACGACCCCGACCAGCTCATCCTGCCCATGCACCCGCTCGAGATCGAAGCCGACCGCCAGCAACTGGCAAAACTCTTCAGTGAGGACGACTTCAAGGCCGACTATCGCATCCTCAACCGAGAGGTTCGCGCGCGCGGGTACAATATTCCACCACTCGTCAACGCCTACATGGGCCTCTCGCCCACCATGCGCATGTTTGGCACCGCCATCAACTACGGCTTCGGCGACGTCGAGGAGACTGGCATCCTCATCGCCGTCAACGAGATCCTCGACGAGAAACGCATCCGTCACATCGACAGCTACGCCGCCGAACACCCCGAAGCCATAACCCCCACATCCGGAGCCAACACCATCATCTCCTGACACGACGGGCACGCCAAAGAGAGGACTCAAAAAAAATATGATTATTGACCTTGCTTCCACTAATCGGCCAAAAATTGCAACTAACACATTGATTTCCTGACAAATACACAAGTGGAGGCTGTTCCCGTAGCCTCCACTTTGCTTCCACTATCATCTATCACCCGAGAACAGTGGAGGTAGAGTGGAGGCTATTTGAACATCTTCCACTTTCGCAAACGCATACATATCAGCGCATTACACCCCAAAATCAGGCAAAAAGTGGAAGCAGACCCTTCATTCATATATTTTTTTCATCCCACCCCTCAGACATCCTATCTCATCCGACCGTACCTTCACCCCCACGCGACCAGTCGCAACACGCTGAACGACCATTCGCGTGAGCCTGAGCGTATATACGTGTAACCCTGCACGTATATATGTGTAAGCCTGAGCGTATATACGTGTAAGCCTTATATGTGTAAGCCTGAGCGTATATATGTGTAGAGCGATGCAACCCTCTATCCACCTCATCAGATTTTCGTTCATTTCTGCCTTCTTTCCGCGTCATCTATAAAAATAAGTTCCCGTTTTCGTTAGCGTTATCGTTCTTTTCGATATATTTGTCCCCGAATTATCATTTATCTTATCTTGCGAACATAGAATTCGCAAATAATTTTTAACTTTGCAGCCGAAAACAATGATAAATAATCATTAAAGATATGATTGAGAATAAGACTGTAGCAGTTCTTGATGGACGAAGGTAAAAGGTGTTTCTCTAAGATATTCGTTATGAAACAGAAACTTATATATTTCAATTCCAGAGATTACCTTATCAGGGTTGACATCTCAAAGATAGTCTACTTTGAAGGTGATGGTAACTATACATTTATAGTCACAGCGAACAAACTAAAATCTTGTTTGTCTATGAACCTTGCTCACACAGAAAACGCCCTCGCGGCCCAATTAGGTGAACAGGCTAAAAGGTTCATGCGTATTGGTAAGCGTTATATCGTCAACATAGAATACATCTATCAAGTCGATCTCACAAAATTAAAGTTAACGTTAACCAACTACGAAGATTTCACATGCCAGCTACCCATCTCAAAAGAAGCATTGAAAGCTGTAAAAGAACTAATAATTCAATCAAAGTTGTGATATATGGAAATAATTATAGGTAGAAATCAGCAAACACGGCAATTAAGCATCATCAAAGATGGTGTTGCTAAGAGTTATGGTCAACCTAATAGTGTACCAATGGACGTAAGCCGTCATCATTTCAGTCTTCAGCCAGTGGGAAATGGCAAATGGCAGATTAAGAATTTAAACGAGCTCAACGTCACTTTTGTTAATGGCTTAGCCGTAGAAAGTAAAGTCATCACTGAAAGTGATAAGATAGAACTAGGCAACTCCCATTATCTTTTTCATTGGGCGGCATTACAAGAACCAAAAGTTGAGACGGTAGACATTAGCCCACTAAAGAAGATTTGGCAAGACTATGAATCTCAGAAATTAGAATTGCAGATTACAGAACGAAAATTTAATGCTGCACGTTCTGCTACAGGAATTATTACCATGCTAGCTATAGCTTGCAGCATCATTTTGGGGCATGGTCCAGTCTATATGCTTATTTATGCTATTGCCATCGGCATTTCCGTATTGTTCGCTATTCAAGCCTATAAGAAGTCGTCAGAAGTACCACGTAAGCAACAAGAAATGAACAAGAGATTTCAACAACAATATACGTGTCCAAAATGCGGGCATTTCATGGGCTTTCAAGACTATGATATATTGTCACAGAATGAGGTCTGTCCTTTCTGCAGAACTAAGGTTAAAAGGTAATTTCGTACAGGAAACGACTGATTTCTTACATAAACTCATTTTTCCTAACTATTATTAGAAGGTTTTTTGTATATTTGCAACGACAACTTTAAAACAATCATAATATGAACGAAACAACTATTTACGAGAAGCGACCTACAGCCAATGAACAAACTCAGGACAAGAGTCATGATAGTTCATGGAAACAAGTTACCTTGGGTGGCGTTTCAGGTATCCTCATGGGTGCAGGAGCTATGTATGCTGGTCAGACTTTTGCAAAAGATATTGAAACTGACGATTCTTCAAAAGTGGAAGCTCCAGAGGCAGGGGAAACGAGCCACACGCTGGAGAATGGCTTGAAAGTTGCCTCGGTCAGCGATGAGATGTCTTTTGGTGAGGCTTTTGCCGCAGCCCGTGCTGAAGTAGGCCCCGGTGGTGTATTCCATTGGCATGGAGGCATCTATAACACCTATTCTGCAGAAGAGTGGAACAACATGACTATAGAACAGAAGCATGACTTTGCTCAGCAGGTGCAGCCAGAGATACATCCCGATGATTTGTCAACTCCTACTGATGCTAATACTCAGGTGGTTGTTGTTCATCACGTTTATCATCACGAAGATGCCCCAGCCACACAAGACATTCATCAGACTGCAGTTAAACAAGATGACGTACAGATTGTAGAACAACGAATTGCTCGTAATTTTGATATGGGCGATGACGTGCATATTGTTGGTTATGCCAGCGCTGAGGGACATTTGGTAGTGGGGTATGATACCGACAACGATGGTATGGCTGATGTGGCGATTATCGACATTGATGACAATGGTTGTCCATCCGATCCTGACATCATTATGGACGATGAAGGTCATATGGCGACGCTCGGCGACATCGTTGGAAGCCAACCTGAACCGGACCACATTCAGATCGCAGTGGACGACAACCCTGAGGTTGCCCCCGATATGCCTGACTATATGAACGATGCAGACTTAGGCATCCTTGCATGAATCGGCTATTCACTATATTATTGTTACTTGTCATTGGCATGAACCTTCATGCCAAGGTATATGTGGTTAGTGTAGGTATTGCAGATTATCCTGGCACTAAGAATGACCTGCGTATCAGTGATATCGATGCTCAAACGATAGCACGCATTTACGAGAAGAATGGGAATGCAGAGGCTAAAACCATAATCAATAACCAAGCAACTTCTGCTAACGTTCTTGCGACGATGCGCACCACCTTCAAAATGGCAAAAGAGGAGGATGCTGTCATCTTGTATTTCAGTGGACACGGCACTCCAGGGGCATTTGCATGTTTCGATGGGCTATTACCATACAAGGACATCCTTTCTTTGTTTAAGACCATTCGTGCATCAAAAAAAATCATTATTGCAGATGCCTGCTATACAGGTAAGATGCGTACTAGCAACCAACATTCCACCACTTATCCTAAAGAGAATGTGATGATGTTTCTCTCCTCTCGCAACAATGAGCGGTCACAAGAGACAAAATTCCGTAACAGCCTTTTCACCATGTTCCTTGAACGTGGTTTGAGAGGTGGTGCCGACAACAACAAGGACCGTCAAATCACAGCAAAGGAACTATATGACTTCGTTCACGATGGCGTATCCAAAGCCTCAGGCAGGAAACAGCATCCTGTAATGTGGGGAAAGTTTGATAATAACATGACAATCATTAATTGGTAGACCCATGCAAATCAAAAGAATACAATGCCCAAACTGTCGTGCGGTGCTTGACGTTAATAATACAAACAACGAACGACTTAAGGTAATCAAATGTCCCGCTTGTAAACAGGAGTTAAAGATTACATTCGAGCCAAAGGCAGAACCATTAGAAGCCCATACATACTACGCAGCCCCCAAACCTTTCATTAACGATGGCTCTACACAGTTGGCTGCAGGCATGGCGGGCGCCACTCAATTAGCATCTCCCATTTCGTCAGAAAGCAGTAAAACTGCTAAATTGGTTTTTGGTGGCAAGGAATACGAACTTGCAGAGGGTGCTAATATCATCGGGCGAAAGGCCAATACCTCGACAGCCACCGTCCAGATAAAGACTACCGACCGCTATATGAGTCGTCAGCATTGTAAGATTATTGTTAAGACTTCGCCTGATGGCTCCAAGAAAGTTATTTTAAGCAATTATCAGAACAAGAACTCAACATCAGTTGATAATCAAGAAATAGCGACAGGTGATGAGATTCGTCTTACCGATGGCAATAGCATTACCATGGGACAAACCACCGTAACCTTTAAAATGTCGTAGCGTATGAGAATCAATCTCTTTCCACCTCTGGCCATCCATGAGATTGGCCGACGCGCCAATCAGGAAGATGCCCTTTGGCCATTGCCTGATAAAGCCACTACCGATGACCGACTGTTTATCGTCTGTGACGGCATGGGCGGCCATGAGAAGGGAGAAGTGGCCAGTCATACCGTAAGTCAGTCTTTAGGCAGCTGGTTCCAAAATCATGCTTCGTCCGTAGAGGCTTTCACGAATGAGCAACTGAAGGAGGCTCTAGCCTATGCCTACGAGCAGCTTGACAAACAGGATGATGATAGCCTTAAGAAGATGGGAACCACCCTTACCTTGATCTATCTCCATCGCAATGGCATCACGGCTGCACATATCGGAGACAGTCGCATCTACCATATCCGCGTTTCCTCCCCTAATGGGAGAGGTCAGGAGGGGGCTATCCTTTATCAGTCACGTGACCATTCCCTTGTTTTCGATCTCTACCAAGCCGGTGAGATAACCTACGAGGAAATGCAGACTTCACCCCAGAAGAACATCATCACCCGTGCGATGCAGCCCGGTGAGGAGAACCGTGTCAGGCCGGACATCATTCAAATCACGGACATCCGCCCTGGCGATTATTTCTATCTCTGCTCTGACGGCATGTTGGAACAGATGTCCGATGCCGAATTAGCCACCCTCCTCTCGTCAAAGATATCAGATGAAGAGAAGCGTCAGCAACTCATCCGAGCGACAGCCAACAACAGCGACAACCACACCGCTTGGCTCATCCATATTAAAAATGTTATCAACGAAGAAGGCGACGAACATCTTACCAACGAAGAGCCGATTTCTCGTTGCAACGCTCTCAACATCAGGCCACAATATTCAGTAGAGGACAAGCAAATTCCAATAGCAGAGGTTGCGAAATCCGCTGAAGATGAAAAGGATGATGTGGTTGTCGTTTCAAGGCCATCTTATACACCAAAAAATACGAGGAACTTCATCCGTGAATGGGGTCTGGCAACTCTTTTTTGTCTGATTACAGTTTTTCTAACCTTGGTATTCTTTGCCAAAAGATGTTCATATCGCGAAGAGCAAGTAAAAGATCCTTTCTCAGAGTTCGGAATCGATTCTCCACTTAACAATACCCTATCATCACCGGTTGATAACCATTCAACTGATTCCGCCCAAGATACAATCACGTCAGACGATGACACAACAAGAAATCAATAATGCTTCAATGCTCCCCGTAGGAACCATTTTGCGGGGGCTTTATTAAATGGGGATACATAAATATGAAGGGGCAAATCATTATACCATTTACATATTCTAATGCAAGACCTTTCAAGAATGGTTATGCAAAAGTGATGGAAAATGGACAATGGCTTGTAATAGATCAAAAAAATGTTAGGAAGTAATTCTATGCAACACCTACAACCAAATACCACCTTGCAGGGTGGAAAATACAGAATAGAGCGAGTGCTTGGGCAAGGAGGCTTCGGCATTACGTATGAGGGATATAACACGGAGTTTGAAGAGACTGTAGCCATCAAGGAGTTCTTCTTGAAGGGGGTAACTGAGCGGGACGAAACGACTCGTTCTGTCAGCGTGAGCAATTCAGAAAACGTACCTCAGTTTGAAGAACAACGCGAGAAGTTCAAAAAGGAAGCCCGACGATTACGTAAATTAAAGAATGAGCATATTGTTAAAGTCCATGATTTGTTCGAAGAGAACGGTACGGCTTACTATGTGATGGAACATATTGACGGGGAGTCGCTGGCTGAACGGATGAAGCGCATTGGGAAACCACTTGCGGAGCAAGAAGTGAGGACTATATTGCAGCAAATCTTAGAAGCCTTGGAAGAAGTGCATCAGAATGAGATCTGGCATCTTGACTTGAAACCGGGCAACATCATGCTTGATAAACAAGGAAATGCTTACTTGATAGACTTCGGTGCCAGTAAGCTGATTCGTGCTGATGGCAGCTTTACTACCTCAACAGCTTTATGTTATACGCCAGGTTACGCGCCCAACGAGCAGATAGGCCAGATGTTCGACCGCTTTGGCCCTTGGACAGATTTCTATGCACTTGGTGCCACCATCTATCATCTCCTGACAAACAAGCAACCGCCTATGGCAATTGATATTGAGGAAGATGAAGAGGATGCTTTTAATTTCCCTGATTCTGTATCCACAGAAATGCGGTCATTGGTGAAATGGATGATGCAGCCCAAGAGGAAGGCAAGGCCGCAGAAAGTAGAAGAAATCACGGCTAAAATGTCCACAGCAGAGACATATTATCGGAATGAAATACAATTACTAGATGATAATAATGAGGCAACAGTAATTCTTGGGGATGAAAACAGGAAATCCATCCCAGATAATATAGAGTTATCAAATCCAAACGAAGATTTATTGTTTTCTATCAACCGAGAGCCAATAGATTTAGGGCTTAGTGTTTGCTGGGCAGATTGCAACGTTGGAAGCACAACAGAGAGTATAGAAGGTGGGCTATATGGATGGGCCGATCCGACAGGAACGAAAACCTCAAAACTTTATGGAGATTATTTACAATTAATGGATAGATTGACTTTACATGTCCCTTATGATCTCTCTGGTAGCAAAAATGACATTGCTACAGCGCAATGGGGAGAGCCTTGGAGAATGCCAACGAAGGCGGAATGGACAGAATTGCTTGAAAAATGTAAATGGGAAAAAGTTGAAATAAAAGGGGCAAAAGGCTATCGTGTTGAAGGACCTAATGGAAACTCCATATTCCTTCCATACACAGGAATCCGCTGTGGTGAATATGTTTCCAATAAAGATGCTGGATATTACTGGACTAGTGAGAGAGTCAAAGATGAAGGCCCTTATGCATTCTATTTTTATTTTGACAAAGAGGGCCCTAATGAAGAAGTCAATTCAAGGAATTTTACCTACACGGGACGAGCAATAAGGCCTGTTCAAAATAAATCATAGTCATGCAACACCTACAACCTAACACCACCTTACAGGGCAGAAAATACAAAATTGAGCGAATGCTAGGCCGCAGAGGCTTCGGCAATAAACAATAGCAACAAAACGTTATATCCAAAATGGCAAACGAGATGATAAAATACGAGCAACAGTTTGAGGAGATACGAGGCATCATCACCATGCATCGTGAAAGGGCTCTACGCGATGTCAACGAAGAGTCTCTTCAGATGAGTTGGACTGTAGGTAGAATAGTTAGCGAAAAGTTGAAAAGCAATGAATGGGGAAGTAAGGTCGTCGTTCAGTTATCAGAATATCTTCGCACTAAAGACCCAACGCTGAAAGGCTACAGTCGCCGCAATATCTACAATATGGTGAAGTTCTTTGAAGAATATTCATCAAACACGTTTATCGGCCGTCTGCAAAACTTGGCATTGCCAGACTTTGTGCAGATGCAAACTGCACAAATGAATAAAGACACAATTGTGCAGACAGCATCTGCACAAATGCCTCGGATACTATGCCTGACAACGTTTTCTAACCATTTGGAGATCCTGAATCGATGCAAGACAGTTGAACAACGTGTCTTCTACATCTTATATGCATACAGAGAGCGACTGAAGAATAAGGAGTTGCAACGCTGCATTGTGAATGACACTTTTGGCTCATTGATGGGGAACAAAAAGAACTTCTCTGCCGGGCTGAAGCTGATGTATCCTCAATCTCCTTCGCTGATAAAGGACAGGGCTTTCGTGGATTTCCTGAGCTTGCCGGAAAAGCACAACGAGAGGCAACTACACAAAGAACTATTGGATCACATGAAGCAGTTTGTGTTGGAGCTGGGCAAGGATTTCTTGTATGTAGACAGCGAATATCCATTGCTGGTTGGTGGTTCCACGTTCAAAGTAGATTTGTTGTTCTACCATCGTGGTCTTCAATGCTTAGTTGCCATAGAGCTGAAAGCAAAGAAGTTTAAACCTGAATACATGGGACAATTAGAATTCTATTTGGAAGCTCTTGACAGAGATGTAAAACGTAGTAATGAAAATCCAAGCATCGGAATTCTGCTTTGTCAGTCTGCAGATCAGAGTGTAGTAGAATATGCTATGAGCAGGAGCCTTAGTCCAACGATGGTCGCTGAGTATCACCGACAACTGATACCGAAGGAGGTCATTCAGAAATCTTTAGACGAGTTCTGTTCTTTCCTAAAAGACTTTAAAGTCAAATAGATTATGCAACACCTACAACCTAACACCACCTTACAGGGTGGGAAATACAGAATAGAGCGAATGCTAGGCCAAGGAGGTTTCGGCATCACGTATTTGGCAAGGAATACAGTCTTTGATGTAAACGTCGCGATTAAGGAGTTCTTCATGAAGGATGAGAATAATCGTAATGGCAGTTTAGTGACAATGCCTAATGCCACTAAATCTGAACTTTTCCTCGGACAAAAGGAAAAGTTCAAAAAGGAGGCTAAGCGTATCTTTGCAATCAAGAATGAACATATTATAGCAGTTCATGACCTGTTTGAGGAGAATGGAACGGCTTACTATGTAATGGACTATATAGATGGAGAAAACCTGAATGAGCGTCTGAAACGTACGAGCCAGCCGATAAATGAGGGAGATGCAAAGAATATACTGCTTCAAATTCTTGATGCCTTAGTGACGATTCATGATGCAGGTATTTGGCATCTTGACTTGAAACCGGGCAACATCATGCTTGATAAACAAGGAAATGTTTACTTGATAGACTTCGGTGCCAGTAAGCAGATTCGTGCTGATGGCAGTTTTACTACCTCAACAGCTTTATGTTATACCCCGGGCTACGCGCCAAACGAGCAGATAGGCCAGATGTACGACCGCTTTGGACCTTGGACAGACATCTATGCTTTGGGCGCAACCATCTATAACCTCCTGACAAACAAGCAACCGCCAATGGGGATAGATATAGAGGAAGATGGAGAGGATGCCTTTGCTTTTCCATCATCAGTATCTACAGAAATGCGTTCATTGGTATTATGGATGATGCAGCCAAAAAGGAAAGCAAGGCCGCAAAGCGTTGTAGAGATAATCAAGAAACTGAAAGACCCGAGTTCAAATATTCAACAAGAAGAGCCAATTATAAACACCTCACAGGAAAGGAGAACAGGCGTAGAACAGCCTCTTTCTGAAGAAAGCACTATTATTTCGTTAAAGCCACTTCATATAGGTGAGTTTTTACAAGCAGATGGTAGTTTTTCGGAGAACATTGACGAGGAATCAATTGGAGTTTTATATGCAATGGATAACAACAAACATTATAAAGTCCTATCAGCAAATGAAACCAATGTTAGCAAGATTAAAGGAAAAAAACTGACATGGAGAATGGCATATTTGAATGATTGGCTCGAAATAATCGAGAACTTATGTAATTCAAATGTAGTTATAGGATTAGGCCTTTATAAAAGATTTAATGAAAATGTCAAGACGAAATTAGAGAGATACACTATTACTGAGCCTTCTTATTTCACAATGGATCCTCAAAGTGGTGTGACTTAAGGGGTAAGATTGGCGGATTCTCATATAGATCCGTTTATTAATCCTTTTGGTCTTCCTAAATTATATGTAGCAGATTATGAAATCTAAAACTCGATATTTACAACCTAACATCACTCTTCAAGGTGGTAAATACAGAATAGAGCGAATGCTAGGCCAAGGAGGTTTCGGCATCACGTATGTTGCTTATAATACTGTATTTGATGAGCGAGTCGCCATCAAAGAGTTCTTTATGCAGGGAATCAATGATCGTGATGATGACACAGGATATGTGAGCGTTAGCCTCGAAGGTAATGTCCCACAATTCAGGGAACAGCGGGAGAAGTTCAAGAAAGAAGCCCTACGCATTCGTAAACTTAATAATCCTCACATTATTAAAGTTCATGATTTCTTTGAGGAAAACGGAACGGCTTATTATGTGATGGATTACATCGATGGCCAAAACCTTGGCGAGCGTTTAAAAGAAAATGGGCGGGCATTGTCTGAAACGGAAGTACATTTAATCCTCCCACAAATTCTTGATGCCCTCAAGGCTATTCATGATGCTGGAATCTGGCATCTTGATCTGAAACCAGCAAATATCATGTTGGCAAAGGGAGGGGTTATTAAGCTAATTGATTTCGGGGCATCAAAACAGTTTAATGCCCAAAAAGGTGGTGCTACGACCAGCACAGCTATAAGTTATACAAGCGGTTATGCCCCTCGCGAACAGATGGAGCAGAACTATGACAAGTTTGGACCTTGGACAGATATTTATGCACTTGGGGCAACCCTTTATACACTTTTGACGAATAAACGCCCGCCACTACCGACCGACATTGATGATGATATCAGCGAGGAAAAGCATTTAGCTCTACCATTTCCAAATGATGTCAGTCAAGAAATGCGTGATGACATCATTTGGATGATGCAAACGAATCGTTTGAAGAGGCCGCAAAGCATAGGCGATATAGAAGAAGGAATGAAATCTCGTAAGGAGTCAGATGATTCCATGCCTGTTGAAATACCTAAAGAAGAGACTATAATAGCGAACGAAAAGGACGGGGATATAAATGAATTTGATCTTTCTGAAGAGGCTGGATTGGATGCTAATTATGATGAAAAACTTCAGAAGTATTGGGATGCCAGGAAATACTCTAGACCTGTTGAGGAGGAAGAAAAGAGCAAAATTGTTGGATGTACACCATTCTTGTGTGTTTTTTTTACGATTGTTTGCTTTATATTTGCTATGCCAGTTATAATTAAGTGTAATGAGGGTGCATATTTCAAAGGAAAAGATCAACGCCATCTCCCTCTAAGAAATGATAGTACTGTTATAATCTTTCCAGATCATTACAAAGCAGAGTATACCAACTCATTATTAGATTCTTTAGGATATTTCAATATACAGAAAATTATATTGACGCACAAACATACGATTATTGATTTTTTTGGAGTAAGTAGGGGATCTTCATTTGTTATGATGGATCAAAACGCTTACATTAGTGATAAAAAGAATAGATATTATTTAAAAGAAGCGATAGGCATAAACATTTCACCTCAAAAGACACCTCTTGCAGGGGATGAAACATTTGAATTTAGATTAATCTTCCCGCCAATTCCCACCGATGTTGCTATGATAGATTTTGTTGAAAATCAAGATAGTCATTGGAAAATATATAATATAGATGTCAATCCTAATAATTACAGAGAAAGAGACAGTATTGCAACTTCAATAGTGTCTAATATGGTGTCCAATATGGTATATGTGAAAGGTGGAACTTTTATAATGGGAGATGATGGTTGGGTTTGTTCCACTCCAAAATTTGAAGTTGAGTTGTCGGACTATTATATAGGCAAATATGAGGTAACACAAAAAGAATGGGAATCGTTATTTAAAGAAAACCCATCCCGTTGTATTGGAGATAGGCGGCCTGTTGAAAACGTTGAGTTGTATAAATGTAGGGCCTTTGCAAAAGGATTAAGTGATTTGTCGGGAAATAATTTTCGTCTTCCAACAGAAGCAGAATGGGAGTATGCAGCTCGAGGAGGGTTACATAACAACAACTTCATATTTTCTGGAAGTAACGACCTAAATGAAGTCGCTTGGTTCTCTGGAAATAGTGATTGGGTTACACACCCAGTAGGCCAAAAGGCCCCTAATTCATTAGGATTATATGACATGAGTGGAAATGTGTGGGAGTGGTGTGAAGATTATTATGGAAAATACTCTAATGAGAGAAAAAAAAATCCTACTGGACCTAATACAGGGAATGAAAAAGTATATCGTGGAGGATCATATTATGAGAAAGAAACTATAAACAAAGATGGTTATTCCGATTTTTGGGTATTCTCAAGAAATTGTTCTAATCCAACCCACAAATTCACAAATGTCGGATTTAGGTTAGTTATGGATAAATAATATGACAATAAAAGAAGCTTTTCAACAGACAGTGAAACTTTATCACTTTACATCATTTGATACTGCAAAGCTCATTCTAGAATCTAATTGTCTAAGATATGGACGGTTAAGCAGCATGAATGACATTCATGAAAGTGATAAGCTCATGCTTGCGGAAGATAAAGGCTCATTTCAATCAGATATTTTAGATTCATTCTATGATGAGATTTATAAATTTCGACAAATAAGCCTTTCTGCAGATAGTAAGGATGGAAAGTTGGGGTTTGACCTTCACCAAATGTGGGGATTATACGCTGATAAGGGAAATGGTGTCTGCCTTGTTTTTGACAAAGACATATTAACAAATTATCTAGATTCTCTTTCTGTTAGCCATAATTGGGTATTATATGAAGGCTCATCGGACTTGGAGTCTTTTTGTATAACACATTCTCAAATTTCTGAGGAAATATCAGAAGAGGTCATGGAACATGTTTCTTCCATCTTTTTCCGTAAGAGGAAAGAATGGGAGCACGAGCAAGAATATCGAATTATAAAAAGATGCCCAAATCCAACTAAAGAGGAGTATTTATTCCTGGGAAAATCTTTAAAGTATATTATTTTGTCATCAATATTACGCAATAAAGATGAGATTCGTTATTTTAGAAACATACAAGTGATGAAGAATAAGGTTCAATTGTTGGGGAATATTCCTATATTAATATATGGTAATGGGTTATTCGATTATGCTCTTGTCGATGCTGATCAAGGGGAAATAGTATGGAACTCTAAAAAGGGTTATGATATTTTAATCCCTAATAGTGACTGGAATTTAGCGTTTTGAATTGCTTAGTCTATATAAATAAAGTTTAGTATGATAAATCAAAGTGTAGTTCTCATAGATAACCTTTCACAGTATTTTGATTGGATTATGAGTTTAAAAGAGACTGAGGGAAATCCTTCTTTCCCTATATTTAATCTCTTTTTTAGAGGTCATGCTTCTAAAAGGTGGCATCTTCAAGCAGGGTTATTTCGAGTAGAGCACAATATGGTTAATGAACATGATTGTTTTAAATCGGCGGTCAATCGATGTTGGGGCGAGGTTTCGTCGTTTGATAATCTGGAAAAGTTGATATATTTCCAACATTATGGCTTACTTACAAGGCTTTTGGACGTTACATTGAACCCGCTTGTTGCTCTTTTTTTCGCTTGTCAAGAGCATAAAGAAAAGGGGAAGTACATGGATGGCCAAGTTAGATATGGCACATGTGACAGATTTGGAATAAAGTTCGTTAGAATAATTGCAGACATAATTGCCAATAATGATTTAGAGCAGTTGTTTCCTAGTTACGATTGGCTTCAAACAATGGCAGAGGCATATAAAATTAAGGATGGGAATATTTTAGGTCAAATGTTATCTGTACCTTATTATATAGATGCTCCTTTCAATTCAAATAGAATAGCAGCTCAGCGTGGTGCATTATTAATGTCACCATTGCTTAACATAAAATGTGGTGAATATAAACTGCTAAAAGCATACGATTTTGATAAGGCCTCTGAGAATAATTCTATGTTTGGGAGAAGGAGCGTAATTATTAAGCATAACAATAAGTTGAGGATTCTCAATGAACTTAGAAAAGTGGGTATTGATGAATATAGTATATTCCCAGATACATCACATTTAATGTCCGCAATAAATAACGAAATGATTTACATGGGCAAAAGATACAATGTTGACATTTGAGTTGTTTACAAAACGAAGGAGGACAAAATAATGAAGAAGTCTGATTATTGATGTGTCCTATATGAAGATCATTAAGAATTCGCTAACTGAATATATTATAGTTTGTTGTCTTTTATAAATAGGCTTATAGCTGTCTGATATGCAATACAATAGAATAGTATTAAATGAGCCTCATGCTTCTGTCGAGGGGCTTTATGACGAGCGGATGAGTTTTTGGGACATTGATGAACGGTTCATCAATGATGTTGTTCTGAGGTGGACGGACTGGCACACGGATTATCTCTTCCATGGCTACAGGAAAGAGAATATACGGACGGTCAGATTCCCGTATTCGCGTTTCATCGTTGATGCTGAGCGCCTGTGGGACGACCCCTTGGAAGCTGAGGGGCAGGGTATCCTGTACAAACAGTTTGATGGATACTCCCGTGTTATACCTCAAGATTCGGAGAGGCTATTGCTGAATCTCTGGCAGAGTCATCAGCAGAGATTGAGGGACAACCTGTGTGAAGGTGCTCTTCTTCTTGATTGCCACTCATTCCCCAGCGAACTGAGCGACGTTGATATCTGCATCGGATATAATGAAGACTGGTCCAAACCTGAGAAACGGACCATAGAACTTGCCGTGAACCTCTTTGAAGACTCAGGGTACAAAGTGGGTATCAACGACCCATATAGCAATTCAGAAACTCCCGACTGCCCATTCGTTTATCAATCTATGATGCTCGAAGTCAATAAGAAGGCTTATATGGAGGACGGGACATTGCGCCTCAAGCATAATCTGGCCTATCGCAGGAGTGTACGTGAACTGATGGAACGGCTGCTGTCGGAGTTGGCTGCGTGAACCTGACTTTACATGAATAAAGATGAAAAGATTCAAGTTTCGATAATAGAACAAAAACCTAAAAAATACCTCTTCTGATGTCTAAGGTCAAACGACCTTCATTGGTGTCCCGTCCGTTTGTGCTCGAAAGCAAGCTTTCGCACAACGACCGAGCCCCCAATGGTTTCGCTAGCAAAACTCAGACATCATTCGAGGAAAAAACATCGCGCTTCGCGCTAAAAACGAGTCTGTTTGCCATCTTATAGGTGGCTAATTTATAACAATGGATGACCAGTGGAAATGCTTTTTTATGTTTTTGCCTCAGCGAGTGTCAGTGCTTCGCAGAAGCTGTTATCAGCTTGAGCTGGGAGTGCGAGAGCTCGCTCTCAGCCGCTCCGGCTCAAGGTGAGAACAAAGGGCGTAGCCCACTGACACGCGATGAGTAAAAGAACAATGGTTTTCATTAACATCCTTAAGATTGGAAATCAATACTTTGCATAATACATTGATATGATGAAGAGACTATTTTTTGATATGGATGGGGTCTTGGCTGATTTTGAGTCAGGACTGAAGAGAGTAGATGAACAGACGAAGAAGCAGTATGAGGGGCATGTGGATGAGATCCCAGGGCTCTTCGCGTTGATGGAGCCAGTTAAGGGTGCTATCGAAGCTGTGAAGACGTTGGCAGAGCATTATGATGTGTTTATCCTCTCGACCGCTCCTTGGAAGAATCCTTCGGCATGGTCGGACAAAGTGGAATGGGTGAATAAGTATCTTGGCGATGTATTCTATAAGAGGATTATCCTCACGCATCGGAAGGACCTCTGCATGGGCGACTACCTCATCGACGACAGAGCCAAGAACGGGGCGAGTGAGTTCTGCGGCGAGTGGATTCACTTCGGCTCTGAACGATTTCCGGACTGGGCATCGGTCTTAGCCTATTTGGTACCAAAGGAGTAATAGGTGATGCGAATTTACAACATACGCTCCGACTAAGCCAAATCAGCCACTGATAACAATGGCATGTTCTCTCCTGAGAATGATGACATTCAGATGGCTATTGGTAGTGGAAAACCTTTTGGTATTAATAATCCCTACAACAATAAAGCAAAGGCAAATAAACCCCAAAGAGACAGAATTATCAATGCAATCATTCACAATAAATATGAAGCAAAAGGGACAGACATCATAAAAATTGGTGGGCAATTATTCCTTGTTGATCATACGGATGCAGAGGATTTGTATAAATCTTATCTTAAAAATGGTGAAATTCCAGATGGACAAGGCTACGGCATTAGAAAAAAGTATACCTTTGCAAAACTAACAAAAGAAGATTTATATGAAATCACCACAAACATTGCGACCTCGTATAACCTTGATGAGACAAGCCTTCGCAACAGGCTGCAAGAACTTGGGGTTAAGCCAAGAAACCTGTCTAGCATTGACTTTGCTGCTGCAATCAGAGCAGGAAATAGAAACAATGGTATGGGCTATGGCCAAAGCAGAAGAGGAGGGAATCAAGCTATCTCAGACACAAGTAGTGCTATTGGCAGAGAAAATCAAGGAGAAGAGTTCTTCTTAACTCCTCAAGGTGAAATCTATGGTTTCATAGCTCCTAATGGAGATATGTATCTTGATGAGACTGTAATATCTCCTGAGCATCCTATCCATGAATACACCCATCTTTGAGATAAAGCAGTAGCTAAGAACAATCGGGAACTAATAATAGAGGAGATGGGCATATCTATTCAGACTCATCAGCCGTGCTGATAGAATAATAGAGATATAAGAGAAAGGACAAAGAAGATTTTTGTTGTTTCTGATGTTCATGGGAGGATATTCTGGAAGGAACTGGTAGGCAGATTGTTGGAGAGCGTGAGTGGATCGAATAGAGTTTGAGCACTTCGTCAAGATTGATGCTCACAAATGTTTCATCATTGACGAGGCATCCTATTGGAGATTCTTGTCTGTTGAAGAATATCTCTTCCTATGAGAAGGATAGCTGAGATTATAGCAATAGAACCAATGGAGGCTGAGTGGAGGCTATATGAATAGCTTCCACTCGTGTAATTACTTATATATGAGTGGGTTGTATGTGGTTTTGAGCACAAAAGTGGAAGCAGGGCGTTTGTCCCTCGTAATAAATTTGCAAGATGCGCCAACTGCAAACAAAGAAATGAGGAAATAGCCTGTAATTCTTTATTCAAGTTTCGGTTGTAGAACAAAAACCTAAAAAACACATCTTCTGATGTCTAAGGTCTATGACCTTCATTGGCGTCCCGTTCGTCTGTGCTCGAAAGCAAGCTTTCGCACAACGACCGAGCCCCCAATGGTTTCGAAAGCGAAAATCAGACATCATTCGAGGAAAAAACATCGCGCTTTGCGCTAAAAAACATGTCCGTTTGTCATCATAGGGGTGACTACATAGTAACAATGGATGACCAGTAGAAATGCTTTTTTAACCTGTTGGATGAATTAATTTTGTATATTATTTATGTTAAAAAAGTTGCACATATCGCAGATTATTAGTACCTTAGCGTTGACCAAACCATTAAGTACTATTGTCATTGGTATGCACAACTTCATTGCAAAGTTCCGAAACATTCTTGAGATATGCAAGAAATTTGCAGGAAATCAAGTAAACGAGAAGGGAAATGTGCCTCGCAGGGGCGTTGTCCCCACCTTTTCCGATCTGGAAGTGGTTGCTTTGTCCATCACAGCCGAGGCTTTCAGTATTGATAGCGAGAATTATCTGTTCAATCGCTTGAACAAGGAGTGTCCTTCTGCCATTCCCAACCTGATTACTCGTCGTCAGTTCAATCAGCGTCGCAAGCTGACCTGCCAGCTTGGCGAGAATATCCGCAAGTCCATCGCTCGTGCCATAGATGGCGGAGAGTCCGTATTTTGTATCGACTCCAAGCCCGTGAAAGTCTGTCAGAATGCCCGTGCCAACCGTTGTGCCATGGGAAAGGCGGATATCGACCGCGCTCCTGCCTGGGGATATTGTGCTTCTCAAAACATGCATTATTACGGATATAAGCTCCACGCTTTGTGTGGAATAAGCGGGGTGATACATTCCTATGACATGACTGCCGCAAACGTCCATGACCTGCATTATCTGAAAGATGTGCAGTGGGAGTATCACGATTGCATGATCCTTGGAGACAAGGGATATCTCAGTGCACCTGTGCAACTCGATCTTTTTCAGACGGCGAACATTACCCTTGAGGTGCCTTACTGGTTGAATCAGATGAATTGGAGACCGCCGTCGTGGACATACAAGAGGTTCCGAAAGAGAATTGAAACAATCTTTTCCCAACTGGGGGATCAATTCTTGACGATACGCAACTATGCGAAGCAGACTGCTGGCCTCTTCACAAGAATGGCGGCCAAAGTATCGGCCTTCACAATGCTGCAGTATTTCAATCTTATCAATCATAGGCCCATCGGGCAAGTTAAATATGCACTATTTTAATTCAACCAACAAGTAATAATATAAAATGATAGGCAGCCTCTTTCCTGGCTGCCTATCACTGTTAAACCATGTATTAATTCTTACCAAGACCAGATATCTGTGTCTGAATCATCACTCATGTGGCGGGTGCTGCGGTTTCCGAAGCAATCTGTTGAAGAACTTGATGATCCAATGGTATTGCCATAGCTGTTTCGATGACTGCTTGAGGTGGTTCCGAAATAATCTGTTGAAGAAGTAGTAGAACCAATAGAACGTCCATAGGAATCGGAGTACCGAGTATTCGTGGTTCCATAGCAATCAGTTGTTGATCTTGAATACCCCGTGCTGTTGCCGTAGCGATCACGATGAGTTGTAGTCGTAGTGCCATAGTAATCAGTTGAGGAGGTGGAGGTCCCTAAAGAATTACCATAGCGGTCTCTGTGGGTAGTTGTCGTGTTGCCAAAGCAATCGGTTGTCGATGTGGATGTGCCAGTTATCTGTCCATATCCATTGCGATGGGTTGTTGTGCGGGTTCCATAACAGTCTGTTGAAGTGGAGGAAGTACCGACATTGTAACGTTGTGCATTTGCTGTGAGGGCAAGAGTCATTGCCAAAATCACTAAAGATAACTTTTTCATAATAGTTGTTTTTTGAGGGGTATAAAAAAATGTTGTTTTGTTTGTCTCTGCCTTTAATACCCTTCGATATAATAAAGGTAACCGGAAATTAAGGATATTTTTATAGGACAGTATGCGTTTGCATGAAAATGAATAAGGCAATAGCAACTGAAACAGCAGAAAATATCATGACTATAAACCAATTAGGTCTTGATCTTAGTTCACTCTCCAATTCTTCTATGCGAGAGGATGCTTTGGCAACTTGTGTGGCATATTCTGCATTCTTTTTTGTCAAATCTGTAATGGAGCCATTTATCTTTTCTAGACTTTTCTGAAGTTCTTTATTTCGGTCATTTGCTGTCCTTAATTGATCATCGTGCAGTTTTTGTCCATCTTCCTGAGCTTTAGTCAATGCTTTCATCTGATCGGTCAAAGTGGCGTTCTGTTTGCGGGCTTGGGTTAGTTCCTCTTCATATTGTTTTTTCACTTCGTTGACCAATGCAGCCTTAGACTTTTCACGCTGTTCTATCACCTCATTCACCATATTACTGAAGTAACTTCCTAAAGCGAATGGAACTTCAAGAACCTTGTCAACAAGGTTTTTAATAAAGGCTTTTTCGTCAGGATGGCCAACTGCGGAAATAACAGGTGTCTTCATCTGGACTATCGTTTGCAATACATCCAAATTATCTAATGCTCCCCAATCTCTTTCGTTACCACCGCCTCGGACAAGAGCTATCGCATGATAACCTTTAGCGTCCATCTGTCTAAGTTGATTCATCAAATCTACAGGACGAGCGAAGCTACACCTTTGTCTGTCGAATTGAATTTTCTCTTTTGCTGCTGCATTTAGCCCCCTGTTGAAATCGGTCTCAGTGATAGCTGTTTCGGCAATAATAACACCGATCACTGGCTTCTTATCTTCATAAAGAACACTTTCAAGTAGCGTATCTACATTCTTGCGTTTACCTCGATTTTTCTGCAATAACAATTCATTCCTTCTGAGATCCTCTTGTGATACTGTATTGACCTGTACCGTTTCAGCCCAAGTTACGTTTAGGATAAGCTGAATGGAGCTATACGCATTTTGGACGTCATATTCAAGGATGCCAGCCACATTGATAAGGCTTTTTGCTTTCAATTGTGTCCTCAAACTAATAGGTACTTTTATATTCAGATAGCTATTGCTTGACGTATCTTTCAACCAGTCGAAGTAGTAGCCCTGATACACTTGTCCTTTACCCAGTACGAATACTCCTTGCATGTAGATTCTCAATTGTCCTTGTCTACTTGCATAGTAATCAGCATTTAGTTTACCTTTATAGATGTTTAGGATCTCAGAAGGCACATAATATCGCGCCAAAGTTGCTTGTTGTACGTTGGAATTTGCCATAATATGAAGTTTTTTGTCTCTTAATACAGGAGATGGCTAAGAAAGTAACCAGAATTTAAGCTAATATTCCATTTTGTTTCTCGATTAGCCTCGAAAAACAGATAAAACAATTACCTTTGCAAAAAAATAGCAGCAATGAAAAAGCTTACAGTTCTCCTTTGCACTCTCTTTTCTATATGTAACATCTATTCACAGAAATACATACGTCCTGTATTTGACAGGACGGATAATGTGAGCCTACATATAGATAGTGTTGAATTTACTCGTGACTCAACATTCCTGTATTTCACCTTTGACGCAATCGCTGGTTCATGGGCAAATATTTCTAAGGAATCATATATCCGAGATTGTGCGACCAGTAAAGAATATCAAATTCAAAGTGTTTTAGGTATTCCTTTCGCTCCAAACAGACTTAATTTCTTAACTGATAGGAAACTATTAGTGCGTATGAGTTTTCAAGCGAGTAAATTAGACAGATTTGATTTCATTGAGAATGAATCTGATAGTATGGCGTTTAATATACGAGGAATCAATTTGCAGGATGAAAATGATGAATCTGCAAGTCAATCTAATTTGGAAAAGGCTGCATCATATTCATCAAGAGCTGATGTTTACTCTCGTTTGGACGATTACAAAAAAGCATTTGAACTTGAATCTGAGGCAATGCCGATATATAAAGCAATCTTAGGGAAAAAAAGTGTAAGATACGCTATTTCTGTTATGAACCTTGCCTCTTTTTCTTGGAAAATGGGCGATTATGAGAAAGCGATTAATTATGGAAGGGAAGATTTATCTTTGTGTGAATTCTTTTATGGTAAAGAGCATGCAACGTATGCTTATTCACTATCATCCTTAGCAACTTATTATCAATCTGCTGGAGATTTTATCCAATCTAAGTTGTTGAATGAAGAAGCATGTAAGATAATAATGAAGTTATGTGGAGATAAAAGCCGAGAATATGCAAATACATTAATTCAGTTGGCTAAAGACTATCAAGGAATAGGAGACATTATACAGGCCATTGAATACACAGAACAATCGTTAGCTATTGCGAATAAAGAAGAACTTTCATACCTAGTAAATCTCAATAACTTAGCTTCTCTCTATGCTCATCTTCACCAAATCGAGCGAGCTGATAGTATCGAAGCAGAGGTCGTAAAATTGGCAAAGGGCGTGATTGGTGAACATAATAGTGAATATGCTAGCTATTTAGGCAATTTGGCGGGTTATAAATCTTTGCAGGGAGACTATCTCAAAGCTATACAATTAACTAAAGAAGCATTACAAATTGATAAAGCTTTAGGGGAAAAAAATCCCAAATACAGAAGAGGACTAAATAATTTAGCATATATCTATTCTCAAAGTGGTGAAATCGACTCAGCGTTAACCACATTGCATGAGTGTATTAATTTATATGAGCCAGACGACAAAATTAATGATAGAATCAATTTCATTTCCACTCTCAAGAGTTTATCAGAATGCTATGCTACTAAAGGCGAATTTCTGAAGGCCGTTTCTTATTCAAAAGATGCTATTGAATCTTTACGTGAATATCTTGGTTCTGCATCTGAAAATTTGACAAATAATGAGAAGTACTTTTTCTGGCAACAATATCATGGATTGTTTGATGACGACTTTCCTTATTATGTTGCGATGTCAAAAGATGATTCACTCATTCCTTATCTGTATGATGTAATTTTGTATTCTAATGGATTTTCTCTTAAAAGTAATAATGCTGAATGTTCATGGGAAGATATTCAAAAGAGTTTAGAAGAAGATGATGTCGCAATAGAGTTCATTTCACCGTCTCCAAAAGTTGGGAATATATACTTTTATGCTTTAATTCAAGAAAAAAGTACTTCTCCGCAATTGATAAACTTATTTGATCAAAAAGACTTAAACCATGCATTGTCGCTGCCCGTGAATAAAGATTCCATTTTAGCTGAGCTTTTATGGAACCCTATTCTGCCCCATATAATGAAATACAAAAGAGTTTTCTTTTCTCCAACGTTTGTTTTTAATTCAATAGGAATCGAGTATTTCCCCATTTTGGGGGACAACTACATCTGTGATACAATTCAAATGTATCGAGTATCTTCTACTAGAGAGGTTTTAAGGATGCACCAATCTCCTTTATATAAAAATGCTGTTTTATTCGGCAATTTAAACTATGATGATAATGGGAATACACAGGTGGAAAAAGACGCAGATGGCGAAAGTAGTTCCCGTGGAAGCTATGAGCTATTACCTCATACTAAAATAGAAATTACAAACATTGCTTCATTACTACAATCGAAAGGCATTGATTGTAAGCTCCTCTCAGGTAATGAAGGAACTGAAGATTCTTTTAAAACATATTCTGGTCAGTCATCTGATATCATTCATTTGGCAACTCATGGAAGTTATCTAAATAGAGAAAGAACGGAAAAGGAGAAAGATATTAATAACCTATCATTCATTTCTTCTGAATATGATTTTAGCCCGATGGATAAAGATAAGATGTTAACTCGTTCTTTTTTACTCTTATCAGGAGGTAATCGGCTAATTCAACGTAAGGCTATTCCAGCAGGAAGTAGTGATGGCATCCTTACTGCTACAGAGATCTCTAAACTGGATTTGAGCAAAACAGATCTTGTCGTATTATCTGCTTGCGAAAGCGGCTTGGGGGATTGGAGTCTAGATGGCGGTCTTATGGGATTACAGCGTGGATTCAAGGAAGCTGGTGCAAACACCATTCTTATGAGTTTACGGAAAGTAGATGATGAAGCTACTCAAATTCTTATGGTTGAATTTTATAAAAACCTCATAAGTGGCAAATCAAAGCACCAATCTTTGAGAGATGCCCAAAAGTATCTTCGAGAGGTTGATAATGGAAAGTTTGATGACCCAAAGTATTGGGCCGCGTTTATAATGTTGGATGGATTAGATTAAAAATCGGAGAGGTTCCCCTCTCCGATAAGTTACCCTTCATAGGGTTCGTCAAGAACCTTTTGATTTCCGCAACTAGGATTGGTGCAAACATACTCTGAGAGTATGCGAACCGATCCATTTCGGACTATAGTTCTTGAACTAACTGCTGCCAATGGATGGCCGCAAAAGTAACAATGTTGTTTCATAATAATAATTTTGTGGAGGCATACCTCAAGCCACCATTTAACTTTTCAGTTATTCCGATTGGCTCAGAGGCACGGTTAGAATCAAAAATAAAAGGAGAATGAGATTATTCTCGTTGCAAATGTCGATATAAAATTTAAATACGCAAGAAAAGTTGTATGCTTTTTTGTATTTTTAACGTGGACTTATTGTTTTGAGGAGTTTTTCTGCCTTTCCTTCAATAGGAGAGGCTGGATTTGATGCACATACCTCATTCAAGATAACTATTGCTTTTTCATCTTCTCCAGCTTTTACATAAGACAGTGCCAGATTCCATGCCACATCATTTGAATAAGGGTAATAAGTATAGTCGGAATCAAGAGATTGGTAGATGGGTTCAAGCTCTGCAATAATATCGGTCATATCTGTCTCCTCTGGAATTCGATTGAAAAGTGAGTAGAGATGGGCGATGGTTACAGAATCCGTTTCTCCACGGGATAGTGCATCAATGTCATAATGCACATAATATGGAGTGAGTTTTTCGTTGACTTGAGCTAATCTGACATTCTCAGCGTGGTAACTATAACCAAAGTAGAGGCCGAGGACGGCTGCTGCAGATGCAATCCATAGGGCGATGCGTCGAATATTGTTTGGGTGCTTATTTGTTGTGACTTCGGATATGATTTCCTGATCATGTTGCCTGCCTTCTGCTCGTATTTCTTTGAGCAATGCAGATATAGCACGTGCGTGTTCACGAAGTTCTGTTTTGGTTCTCAGCTCTTCGCGAAAGCGTGCTTCTTCTTCCATGGTCATCTCGCCACGAAGAAAGCGTTCTATGCGCTCGTCCATTTCCTGGAATTGGGTCTCTTCTGTATTACTCATAGTGCCTGCGGATTAATTCTTGATACTTCTGCTTGAACTTACTCACGCATTTATATTTCTGTGTCTTCACTGAATTGGCGTTTGCAAAGCCATAGACGTCTGCTATCGTATTGTTGTCGAAATTATTCCAGTAATAGCCCATGAAAATATTACGGCACGTTTCGGGAAGAGCCTTGATAACTGCTTGAACAATTCTCTCAGAATAAGAGAGTTCTTCTAGAGATGCATCTTCTGTTGACAGATGATATAGTTCATCTATCTTATCTGCCATAAACTCTTGTTTCGTGGATACTGGTATTTGATCAGATAAAGAGACCGTTCGTTTTTTCTTGCTCAGAAACTTCAAAGTCTGGTTGACACACACACGAAGGAAGTAGGTTGAGAGGGTGCTGGTTAAAGTTGTCAGTTTACCATCTCTTATATTAAGGTATAGAGCCAAAGATGCCTCTTGATATATGTCATCAAGATCGGCATCTTCTAAGTTAAAAGCCTTATGGAGATAGGCAAACACCTTGCTCCGCTCCTCAGATAAGAAACGATTCAGTGCTTGGTGGTTTTGTGGAATCTCTACTTTCATGGCTTGAAACTGCTTTCTATGACGAGATTTTGGTTGTTTGGCCATTTGCCTTGCTGAAGAATCTCTGTCTGAAGGGCGTTCAGAACATCTGATGGTGACTTACTGAAGGGCTTCTTCTGAATGGCCGTTGCCAGATGATAAGAAAGAGCTCCATATCTCTTCCCATCTATCTTAATCTCAGTATTGACTTGATCTGCACGACACGCTTCTATGAATAACACATCTGCCAATTTGTCGGAATGTTGAAGCCGATAGTGGGAGCGCTTGTCTTGATAGGGCTTGAATACTCTATCGCCAGAAGTGAAGCCCACGTGCGTACCTCTTATTATATCATTATTGCCTCGGGAGCTAGTTCCCGCATGACAGGCATCAATAGTGACATAAATGAGACCTTTGGCTCCCAACCTTAACCGCAGTTGCTTGATGTAAGTGTTAAGTTGGTCATCCAGTAGATGGCACTCGCCTTCGTAGAGACCTTTGCGATATTGCTTGTAAGCATCTATTGGCACAATTGCCTCATCCCAGCCATCGGTCTCATCACCGCTGATGTCCTCAACCGGTTGGCCGTGCGTGGAGAAGTGCAGGTAGACGATATCACCCGCCTTAATCTTCTTAACGAATAGAGAAAGCTGCTTAGTGATAGCTTTATATGTCGCCTCTTCATCCAATATTCTCACTATTTGGAATCCTTGGCTGAGTAGGATAGGAGATAGCAGTTCGATGTCATTGACTCCATTGATGTTGTTCCAATCATAGCCAGTCTGGGCTGTGTCGTAATGAGATATACCAACAAGAAATGCCCTCTTTTGCTGTGAAAAAGCAGAAAGCGAGAAGCACAACATAAGGCTTGCTATCAGATACTTGAATCTCATTAGGTTTTCTTTTGCGCCACAAAAGTACAGAAATATTTTCGAATTTTGGTTACCTTTTGGATTTTTCTTGTATAAACGGGCAAAGAAACCAATATTATTAACATTTAAAACTATTAAAACAATGACACAGAATTTAGATCTTACAATGGAACTATCACTGATGGAAGAGGCAGAAATGCAGATAATCATGGAAGATTACGCGTCACAGGATCAGCCAGAAGCCTTCGATGAACCTTTTGTCGAGGATTGTGATGAGACAATAGTCGAAGATTTCGATGAACCCTTTGTCGAAGATTGCGATGAGACAATAGTCGAAGATTTCGATGAACCCTTTGTCGAAGATTGCGATGAGGCAATAGTCGAGGATTTTGAAGAACCGATTATTGATGATTTCGATGATTCGGATAATCTGGAAATCTATGACGATGACGAGTTGAATGACTACCTCGCCCAAAGAAGTCGGCAGGATAATGACGATGACTGGGATGATGAATTTGAATACTATGGTGAGAATTCGACGTCCGAATGGACAGAAGAAGATGCCTGGTGGGCGCTTACAGATGGAATGTATGGTGAAATGCCTAGAAATCCTATAGCTTATGATGCTGCGATGGATGCTATGGGCTTTTAATTAATACTAACTCAAAAACTTTACGTTATGGATCGTTGGCCAAGTTTTCAGTTTTTTACGTTTCGTGATTTTCATTTCACGGTAGATTCCTACAAAGAATATATAGGTGGTTGTTTAGTTAATTCGGGTTATATCAAATGCGACATATATTTTAAGCAAGAAAATAATGGAGACTACTTTCAAGGTGGGCTTATCAGAGTACAAATTCATAACAACCCATTGACGGGTAAGATTCTGTCAGCCTTTGAATTCGATACCTGTGTGACAATGGGGGATAGACTTATGATGTACATTGCTGCAGGGCAAAGTAACGTGAATGAGACTTCATTATATATGATGGCAAGGATGTTGGGTGTCACTCGGGAACGAAAAGAATATGTTACGAATGAACCGACGGTATGCAATGTTTTTACCACGAGCCAACAGATATTTAGGGTCGCCTTTAAATTTACGAACCCAGATCGATTGATTGAATTTTATTAAAATCTACATGACACCAATGATAAACTACGAGTACATTTTAATTGAGTGTAATTGAATAAAGATTTATGGAACACATTAGTAATTATATCGATGAGGCTCTGATGCATCAACCAAAGCCTATAAAGACTGGTTATAAGTTTCTGGACGAGATGATTGGAGGGTATTACCCTGGTGAGGTAACGACCATTGGCGGTTGTGAGGATAGCGGAAAGAGTGCATTCGTAATCACACAACTGAATTATATCACCGTTGATCAGAAAATTCCAACTCTGTTGGTGTTGAATAATATGTCATTCGATGTATTCATAGCATTAATGGCCTCCTATTATTGTTGTATCACGGTGAAAGATATTCATTCGGTACTATATTCTCCAATTTACAGGTCAAGCGTTGATCAATACCTGAACAAACTGAGAGAAGCACCTTTATATATCATTGAAACTCATCCACAATCACCCGAAAAATTGGATTATGATATGATAGGAAGGGTTGTGAAAGAGAATGGAATCAGGATTGTAGTATATGATGAAATAACAGGATGGTGGCCCTCTCATGAGAATACCATTGGATACAAGTTAAAAAGACTTGCTTTGAAATGGAATATACCAATCATCGTCGCCTTGTGTATATGGAATGATTATCACGAAGAACGTGGCGTATATTTATCTTTGTTGGATTTCAACAAATATGCCGGCTATCATGGCACAGATGTCGTATTATGCCTGACGGATCATGAGAAGAATGCTGTTTACTGCGATGAACATGGACGCGACTTGCGTGGAAAGGTTGAAATAGCTATTCTGAAGTATAAAGGCTTAATCAAGAAACAGGCTTTTCAGATAAACAGAAACTCCCTATATAAGCGCAGGGAGACTTTGGAAGAGCAAAAGAAAGTTTTCATGGAACAGAACCTTGGCGATGATTTGATAGTAAAAAAGATGTTGGAGCAGTTTGACTTGGATATAAAGGAAGGTATTGCTGAAGAAGATGATGAATAAACCGAAGGCAAATTGAAAAGAATTAAATGAAACGACTGTGGAGGCTGAGTGGAGGCTATATGAACAGCTTCCACTCTTGTAATTATCAATGAATGAGTGGGTTGAATGTGGTTTTGAGCACAAAAGTGGAAGCAGGCCGTTTCTCCCTTGAAATATTTTTGCAAGAAGCGCGAAAAGAATAATCTCTTATCGTGAAAAGATAATTTGCAAAAAGTTTGTGGGTATCGGGGATTTCATATAACTTTGCCTCCACAACTCTTCTTTTCAACGTATTACATAACTTATTTAAGGAGTAGAAAACACTATGAGACAGTTGTTTAACAGGGCTGGGGCCATTGGGCTTCAGCATGATGGGATTTCCCCCAATGAAAATGAAACGGGCATCCATTTCAACTTGCCCAAGGACACATCAATCGGCATCATCAAGGTGGTGGGCGTAGGCGGTGGCGGCTGCAATGCGGTGAGGAATATGTACCTTGAGGGCATCGCCAACGTGACGTATGCGGCTTGCAACACGGATAGCCAACAGCTGGTGCGCTGCCCTGTGCCGGTGAAACTGCAATTGGGGGTGGACGGCCTCGGTGCCGGCGGCAATCCCGACAAGGGGCGCGAGGAGGCTGAGCGCACGCGCGACAGCATCAAGACTCTTCTGGACGATGGCACAAAGATGGTGTTCGTGACTGCCTCAATGGGCGGCGGCACTGGAACGGGCGCAGCACCTATCGTGGCACAAGTTGCGAAAGAGATGGGCATACTGACCATCGGCATCGTGACCATCCCCTTCTCGTTTGAAGGGCAACAGAAGATCTTGAAGGCGCTGCGAGGCATGGAGGAGATGCGACGGAACGTGGATGCCCTGTTGGTGGTGCAGAACGACAAGCTGACGGGCGGTACCTTCAAGGAACTGCCCGACGGCGAGCGTCAGCGCATACCGATGAAAGATAAGTTCAAAGAGGCTGACAACATCCTGAAGAATGCGGCCAAGAGCATCTCGGAACTGATTACGTTGCACACCGACGGCGACATCAACCTGGACTTCCGCGACGTGGAGACCACGATGAAGAACGGCGGCGATGCCATCATGGCGGTGGGGCGTGCCTGTGGCGAACATCGCGTGGAGCGAGCCATCATACAGGCGCTGGATTCGCCCTTGCTGTATGGCAGCGACATAGGACGTGCCAAGCGTATACTCTTCGACATCTACACGAGCGACGAGGAGCCGCTGTACATCGACGAGATGAACGAGATACAGGATTTCATGCAGCAACTGGACCCGAATATCGAGGTCATCTGGGGTACGTCGACCGACGACTCACTGGGCAAGGATGCGAAGGTGATCATCCTGGCAGCGGCTATGGCGCACGAGATGGAAGTGGAGAACGGTCAGCAACCATCATCGACCAACGATGATGCGTACTTCCAAGCACTGATGAATCAGTTGTATTTCTCGCCCAAGGCTTCCGTAAGAACCGTCATTGAGAAGGAATTGGAGTTAAATTTTAACGAAAACGAAAACGGGAACGAGGGACTCACCTCCGACCCTTCTCTGGGAAACGGGAACGACAACGAAAACGAGAACGAGAGTGAAGAGCCTACGAAAGAGCCTTCGCGCTGGAAAACATTCCTCGAGAAGGCTCAGATATGGCTTATTAACCTAACGAAAGAATAGGTGCTCTAAATGATGGGGAAGCTCATACCGTTGATCTTGCGGTAGAGGTCGAGGGCGTAGACATCGGTCATGCCGGAGATGTAGTCGAGGACGGCCAGGAGACGCTCGTAGAGGTGCTGATGGCGGATCTGATACTGCCGCGAGACACGGTTGAGCAGGAGTTGAGAATAGGCACGGTCGGGATGGAGAGCGGCCTCAACCATGAGGTCGGTGAGGAAGGTCATGACGCGGAAACCGGCGAGTTCGATGTCGACGACGTCCTTGGAGTGATAGATATGACCAAAGCTGGTGCGCACACACTCGTCATAAGCGCGCTGCGGAACATCGGAGATGTGCTGGATGAGGGTGCCGCGGAAAGTGCCGCTGAGGATGTCCTGCTCGGCATTGACAAAGACGCGCACGCACTCGCTCTCGAGGCAGTTGATGACGCACGAACGGAGGTAGACAATCTGCTCGTTGGTGTCGTGCACATCGAGGCGGTCGAGGTGGCGCACAATCTCGTCGCGACGTTCGGGGGTGAAGTAGGCGAGGAGCAGTTCGCGGGTGTCGGCCGTGGAGAGGATGCGGAGCTTGTGGGCGTCCTCGATGTCCATGATCTCGTAGCAGATATCGTCGGCCGCCTCGACGAGGTAGACGAGGGGGAAGCGCGCATAGCGATAGGTGTCGGGAGCCGAGGAGAGCTGGGGAATGCCCAGTTCGGCGGCTATGCGGCGATAGTCGTCGAGTTCGGCCTGGAAGAATCCGAACTTCTGCTGCTCACCGGCAAGCGTGCTGGAGAAAGGATATTTGACGATAGAGGCGAGAGTACTATAGGTCATGACGAAACCTCCAGGCCGACGGCCGTCGAACTGATGAGTGAGCAGTCGGAAGGCGTTGGCATTGCCGTCGAAATGAGTGATGTCGTCCCATTGCGCAGGTGTGAGGCGGTCGCCAGTTTCGGAGTCGCAATAGGTCTGCAGATAACGCCCTTCACCTTCGCTGAAATAGGTGGCGATGGCGCGTTCGCCAGAGTGACCGAAAGGTGGATTGCCGAGATCGTGGGCGAGGCAGGCGGCGCTGACGATGGCTCCGAGCTCAGACAGGTGTGTGCCCGCGAGTTCAGGATGGCGCTCAAGCAGGAGGCGGGCGCTGTCGTTGCCAAGCGAGCGGCCTACGCTGGCCACCTCGAGGCTGTGGGTGAGGCGGTTGTGAACGAAGATGCTACCCGGGAGGGGGAACACCTGCGTCTTGTTCTGCAGGCGACGGAACGGGGCCGAAAAGATGAGACGGTCGTAGTCGCGCTGAAACTCGGTACGGTCGTCGCGCGAGCGTTGCTCGGCCTCAAGGCCGAAGCGTTTGGTGCTTAAAAGTTGTTTCCAATTCATCATGACGGGGCAAAGATAGGCATAAAAGTTGAAAAGTTGAAAAGTTGAAGGGCAGAAAAGTTGAAAAGTTGAAAAGTTGAAGGGTTGAAAAGTTGAAAAAGTGAAAAAAGAAAAGAGAAACGCTCGCTATTCACTATATTTTATGTACTTTTGCAGCGCAATTCAATAAAGGAGTAACAAGCAATGAAAGTGAAGATTATCAACCGCTCTCATCACGCGTTGCCGACGTATGCTACCCCGCTCTCGGCAGGCATGGACCTACGCGCTAACTTGACGGAGCCGCTGACGGTGGCGCCGATGCAGCGCGTGCTGGTGCCCACGGGACTTTTCATCGCCTTGCCCGAGGGGACGGAGGCCCAGGTTCGACCCCGCAGCGGTCTGGCCATCAAGCACGGCATCACGGTGCTGAACGCGCCCGGTACGATAGATGCTGACTACCGCGGCGAGGTGTGCGTCATCCTCATCAACCTGTCCACAGAACCATTCGTCATCAACGATGGTGAGCGTATCGCTCAGATGGTCATCGCCCGCCACGAACAGGCTGAATGGGTCAGCGTGGATGCCTTGGACGAGACTGAACGCGGCGCAGGCGGCTTCGGACACTCTGGGAAAAGTTGACAAGTGGACGAATGGGTTGAAGTTTTGACATTGATATTTATACTTTCATACATAGTCGAAGTATTTATTTAGAAGTGATAAGACATTTAAGGTTAGTTCCTATAGCGTTGGTCGTCATACTTTTGTGTGGCGCCTGTGGTGCTGCGAAGAACGGGAACGGGAACGATAACGGGAACGATAACGTTAACGGGAACGGGAATTCCTTGCTCTCCTCTCAAAGGAAGAGGGTGGCAGGGAGTGAGTCGTTCCGACTCGACTATTTCTTCCAGGAGGCGATGAAGCAGAAGATGCTGGGACGCTACACCGAGGCCTACGACTTGTTGCAGCACTGCCGCGAGATAGACGCCGACGCGCCCGAGGTACTCTATGAATTGTCGCTCTACCACCTGCTCTTCCGCGAGGACTCGGTCGCGTTAGGGCTATTAGGTCGCGCCGCTGAGTTGGACCCCCGCAACACGTTCTACAAGGAGGCGCTGGCCAACTACTACCTGAACCGACAAGAGGCGGAGAAGGCACTGCCGTACATGGAGGCACTGGCCTCCCTGCAACCACGACGAAGCGATGTGCTGGCCCAACTGGTGCGCATCTACTCAGCCACCGACCGCGCTGCCGATGCTATCCGTGCACTGGACCGCATCGAGGTGCTCGAGGGGAAGATGGCAAGCGTCAGCTACCAGAAATTCGCCCTCTACAAACAGATGGACCAAGAGGAAAAGGGGTTCCAGGAATTGGAGAGCCTCTGCCGCGAGTATCCTCACGAGATGAGCTACCGCCTGTCCATCGGCAACCAACTCTTGGAGGCCGACCGCGTGAGCGAGGCGCTGCGCGTCTTCGACGAGGTACGGCGCTCAGAGCCCGACAACCCTTCGCTGGCGCTGTCGATGCTCGAGTACTACCGGCACATAGGCAACGACTCGCTGTTCACAGTGGTGCGTGACTCGATGCTCTTTGCCGAACGCACAGAGACGGAGGTGCGCGTAGCCCTCATGCGCGACCTGATTGCACAGGAGGTGAAGGCCGACAGCCTCGGACCGCAACACATCACTGCCACCTTCGACAGCCTCGAACACCACTTCGAGGGCAACCTGGACCTGCTGCAGTTGCGCGCCGCCTACCTGGCGACCTATGACAAGCAGAACGACAGCGACTTCGTGGCCGTTATGGACCGCGTGATCGAACTTGAGCCCGCCAATACGCAGGCCCTGTTCTACCTTATTCAATACTATGGCGAGCATAAGGACTTCGAGCGACTGGAGGACCTCTGCCGAAGAGCCGTGCTGACGCACCCCGAGGAACTGGTGTGCCACTTCTACCTTGGCGTAGCGCTCTACCAGCAGGACAAGAAGGCAGAGGCGATGAAGGCCTTCGAGGACGGCATCGTACAGAAGACCGACGAGAGCCGACCGACAATGGTGGCGGACCTCTACAGCATCCTGGGCGACCTCTACCATGAGATGGGACGTGAGCGCGAAGCTTACGAGGCCTACGACTCATGCCTGACCTATCAGGACGACAACGTCGGTTGCCTCAACAACTACGCCTACTACCTCTCGCTACAGGAGCTCAACCTCGACAAAGCTGAGGAGATGAGCTACCGCACTATACGCCTGGAACCTGACAACAAAACTTACCTCGACACCTACGCATGGATCCTTTTCATGAAAGAGCGATATGCTGAGGCGCAGCACTATATCGACCGCGTCTGTCCGCCCGACTCAACAGACTCTGTGCTACTGGCTGACGAGGGTGTCTCAGGTGTCGTACTCGAACATGCTGGCGACATAGCGGCCATGAACGGCAACACGGAGCAGGCTCTTCGCTTCTGGCAACTGGCTCAGAAGGCTGGCGGCGATGGCCTCACGGCGGTGCTACCCAAGAAGATACGGCTGAGGAAGTATGTGAAGAAATGAGAAGGGAGGAAAGTTGAAAGGTTGAAAGATTGAAAAGTTGAAAGATTCTTCTCAGAGCGGAGCGTCGCAAGCGCCGAGCGGAAAAGTTCTTCGCAAGCGAAGCGTTGCAAGCGCCGAGCGGACGAGTTGATAATTTAGAAAAGTAATGATATATGAATAATTATACCCATTCATCATTAAACGTTAAGCGTTTAGGAAAATATTTATGGTTGATAGCCGTCGTAGCCCTCATGGTCTCGTGCGGAACCAAACGTAAAGCGATGCGTGACGGTGCCGACGCGACCACCGATGCCACCGCTTTGACAGACAAGAGTCAGCGGCAGAAGGTGGTCAGCCTAGTGAACGACAACCGCCAAACGGCCAAAGGCATTCGCTCGAAGATGAGCGTCCGACTGGCTGCTGGCAGCAAAGGCGCCACAGCCGGCGGTACACTCAAGATGAAACGTGACGAGATCATCCAACTCTCGCTGACCGCCCTCGGCTTGTTCGAGGTGGGACGTATGGAACTGACACCCGAATACCTGTTCGTGCAAGACCGCATGAACAAGCAGTACGTACAGGTCAAATGGACTGACATCGATGCACTCAAACGCGTAGGGGCCGACTTCTACACCTTCCAGTCGCTGTTCTGGAACGAACTCTTCCTCCTTGGACAAAAGGAGGCGCCCACCGACAAGGACCTCCGCGCCACCGAACAAGGCCGACAGACGCTACTGTTGCCTGCAGATGCACATGTAGCCACCGAAGAGGTGGCGCTACAGTTCCTCGTCAACACGAGCAAGCACCTGACTGAGCAGGCGGCCCTGAAAGCTACGAAGCAGACGGGCTTCAGCGTGAGTTGCGACTACGCTGAGTTCGAGAAGCTGGACAAGAAGAATTTCCCTCACCAGCTGACGATGGCCATCAACGCAGGCACCAAACGCTACACAGCCGACTTTGCTCTCTCGAATCCGCAGGTGGACAACGACATGAAGAACTTGGTCACCAAGCCTTCCAGCGGATACCGGCAGGTAAGTTTCGACGATATCATCAAGCAGTTGATTAAATAACGGGAACGATAACGGGAACGGGAACGATAACGGAACGATAACGGGAACGATAACGGGAACGATAACGGGAACGATAACGGGAACGGGAACGATAACGCAAGAAAATAGAAAATGAAAAAGTCCCTCGCACTCTTCATAGCCCTGCTCTGTTTGGTGGTCATGCCCTCGATGGCACAGACCAAGAAGATCAACCAACTCAAGAGCCAGAAGACACAAATCGAGAAGGGCATCCAGAAAGCCAAATCGCAGCTGAATCAGACAAAGCACGAGACGGTGAAGAAGGAACAGACGGCTGACTTCCTCGAGGACCAACTCGAGAGCCGACTGCAGTACATCCATCAGCTGGAGGTAGAGGTGGACTCGCTCAGCCATCATGCCAACCGCCTGAAGGAGGAACTGGACGAGCTGAAGTTACAGGTGAAGGACAAAAAACAGAAATATGTGCAGAGCCTGCGCAGCGCACGCAACTCGCAGAACCTGCGCAACCCGCTGCTGTTCGTGTTCTCGGCCAACTCCTTCCCACAGATCTACCGCCGTATGCGCTATGCCCGCGAGTTCGCTGCCTGGCAGAAGAACCTGGGCCTGCAACTGATGGAGAAAGAGAACGAAGCGCGCGACAAGCGCAACGAACTCTTAGGCGTCAAGCAACAGGTGAGTAGCTCCATCCAAGAAATCATCAAGGAGCGCCGACAGTTGGCCGCTCAGCACTCGGTGGTGCAGGCTAACGTAGTTCAGTTGAAGAAGAAGCAGAAGGAGATTGAACAGCAAGTGGCTGAGCAGCAGAAGCAACTGAACGCACTCAACAAGAAAATCGACGAACTCATCGCCTACGAAATCGAGCAGGCCCGCAAGCGTGCTGAAGCCGAGGCTAAACGCAAGCGCGAAGCTGAAGCTGCCGCCCGTGCCAAAGCCGAGCAAGAGAAAGCCGCACAGCAGAAGAACAACAAGAGCGGAAAGAGCAGCAAAGGTCGCAAGGGTGGTAAAGCCTCAACGACCTCGCCTTCATCACCCTCTACGACGTCGACAGCAGCGCCCTCGCGTTGGCTGACTGCCGAGGACAAACAACTGAACGGCAACTTGGAACACAACAAGGGACGACTGCCCGTACCCATTACTGGACCTTACCGCATCGAGCGCCGCTTCGGACTGACGCATGTGACGTCGTCCGTCGTGCTCGACAACAAAGGCGTTAATTACCAAGGACAGGCGGGTGCCCACGCACGCAGCATCTTCGACGGCGAGGTGACGGCTGTCTTCCAGCTGGGCGCACTCAAAAACGTGCTCGTACGCCACGGCTCTTATATCTCGGTCTATTGTAACCTCTCATCGACCATCGTCGCTCGCGGACAGAAGGTGAAGGCGCGCGACATCCTCGGCACCGTGGCCCAAGACGACCGCGGCAACTACATTCTCCACTTCCAGTTACGCAAGGAGACGGCCAAGCTCAACCCTGAAGTGTGGATAGGGAGGTAATCATCTCAATATAATCACTTATCGCACCACGGAGCTCGCTGACGCAGACGTACTCATCGGCGGTATGGCTGCGTGCGCTGTCGCCAGGACCCATCTTCAGCGACGGCCAGGGCATGAGTGCCTGATCCGAGAGGGTAGGGGAGCCAAAGGGTGTGCGCGGCTGCCCCGTGAGCGTAGGACCGAGCGACAAGGCACTACGCACCAGCGGATGGGTGAGTTCGATGCGCGATGAGTTCAGACGGAACGAGCGGGCTTTGACCTCGCTCGCGAGCGCTGAAGAGACCTCGGCAAAGATTTCCTCGTTGGTGTAACACTCGTTTGACCGTACGTCAACGGTGAACGTGCACTGGTCAGGGACTACGTTATGTTGCGTGCCAGCTTGGATGATGGTCGTAGTCATCTTGACGGGTCCAAGGAGCGACGACTCACGCTCGAAACGATGCGTCCGCAGCCATTCCACATCCTTCATCGCCACATAGATAGCGTTCACGCCCTCGTTGCGAGCGGCATGCCCTGCCTTGCCGTGGGCCGTGCAGTCGAGCACCATCAGTCCCTTCTCGGCCACCGCAGGCTGCATCCCTGTGGGCTCTCCGACAAGCGCTACACTGATAGGCGGCAGTTGCCGCAATGCCCGCTCGACGCCATCGCGCCCCGACACCTCCTCCTCAGCCGACGCCAAGAAGACGAGGTTGAAAGGCAGCGGACGATGCATCAGCGCACGGAAAGTCTGCAGGAGCGCCGTGAGCGACGCACCATCGTCATTCGAGCCAAGACCATAGAGGCGGTCGCCTTCGAGTGTAGGTTGATAGGGGTCGCGCGTCCAGGCCGACACGGGCTTCACGGTGTCGATGTGGGCATTCAGCAGGAGCGTTGGTCGCGAACTGTCGTAGCTTGGAGCCTGCGTCCAAAGGTTGTTGGCTTCGCGCTGAACAGTCAGTCCACGCTTCTGCATGAACTGTAAGAGCAGGTCGGCGGCAGCACCTTCGTTGCGACTGGTGCGCGGCGTGGCGATGAGTTGCATCAAGAGGTCGAGCGCCTCGGTGGTGAGTAGGTTGATGTCAGTCATGTCGATGGCGTGAATCGGTTTATGCCTGCAAAAGTAATCAGAAACTCCAAAAAACCGACCGCAAACACGAAAATAATCCGACAGAGATGGCCATTTTTCACCTTATTTATTGCTTTGGGCACAAAAACTTTAAACTTTAAACCCTAAACTTTAAACTTTTCTGTATCTTTGCAACGTCAAAAACGAATCTCAACTATGGAACAGCTGAACTCCTCCAACCTCTCGGTGCTCATTCATGAGCAGGCCAAGGTCTATGGCGACAAGACAGCGCTGAGCTATCGCGACTACGCCACCTCGACGTGGAAGCAGATCTCATGGCGCGAGTTCTCACACACCGTCTCCCTCGTCTCGAATGCCCTGATTCAGCTGGGCGTCAAAGAACAAGAGAATATTGCCGTGTTCACGCAGAACAAGCCCGAGGGCGTCTGCGTAGACTTCGGAACCTACGGCATCCGAGCGGTTTCGATTCCCTTCTACGCCACCAGCAGCGAGGCTCAAGTGCAGTACATGGTCAACGATGCTTCGATACGCTTCGTCTTCGTAGGCGAACAGTATCAGTACGACATCGCCTTCCGCGTCTTGAAGCTGTGCCCCACGCTGGAACGGCTCATCATCTTCGACCGCTCGGTCGAGAAGAACGAGCGCGACCAGATGTCGATGTACTTCGACGAGTTCCTCAAGTTGGGCGAAGGAATGCCTCACGCCGACGAGGTGGTGCGTCGCGCGGCCGCCGTCGAGCCCGACGACTTGGTCAATATCCTCTATACAAGCGGCACTACGGGCGTCTCAAAGGGTGTCATGCTCACCTATCGGATGTACGCCGCCGCCATTCCTGCCAACGACAAGGTCATGGACCTCGGCAGCAACGATGTCATCATGTGCTTCCTGCCTTTCACTCACGTCTTTGAGAGGGCTTGGAGCTATTGGTGCCTCAGCCGCGGCTGTCAGCTGGCCATCAACCTGCGTCCGCAAGATATTCAGATGACCCTGCGCGAGGTGCACCCCACCTGCATGGCTGCTGTGCCCCGCTTCTGGGAGAAGGTCTACGCCGGCGTTCAGGAGAAGATTGCCTCTAGCAGCGCCGTGCAGCGTAAGCTGATGCTCGACGCGCTGGCCATCGGCAAGAAATACAACATCGACTACAAGTTGCGTGGACTCGTACCACCCCTGCAGCTGAAGTTGCGCTATAAGTTCTTCGAGAAGACAGTCATCGCGCTGCTCAAGAAGACACTGGGTCTCGAGAACGCGAACTTCTTCCCGACCGCAGGCTCTTTCATCCCGCCTGCCATCGAGGAGTTTGTTCACTCCTGCGGCATCCGCATGACCGCCGGCTATGGCATGACCGAGACCACTGCCACCGTCTCCTGCGACTGGCATCACGCCAACAAGACCATTGGCTCCGTGGGTCGCGTGCTCGACGGTATCGAGATTAGCTTCGGCGAGCAGAACGAGATTCTCCTGCGCGGAGATACCATCACGAAAGGCTACTACCGCAAGGCCGAAATCACAGCCCAAGCCTACGATGAGGACGGCTGGTTCCATACGGGCGACTGCGGCTATATCAAGAACGGCGAGCTCTTCCTTACTGACCGCATCAAGGATCTCTTCAAGACCTCCAACGGCAAATACATCTCGCCACAAGCGCTGGAGTCGAAGTTCGTGGTCGACCGTTACATCGATGAGGTAGCCATCATCGCCGACGAGCATAAGTTCGTCTCGGCACTCATCATCCCCGACTACGGACTGTTGGAACAGTGGGCTCGCGACAACGCTATCGCTTTCGACGACCGCCAGCAACTCTGCAGCAATCCGATTGTCAACAAGATGGTCATGGAGCGTATTGAGACCCTCCAACAGGAGTTTGCCCACTACGAGCAGGTCAAGCGCATCACATTGCTCCCTGAGCCCTTCAGCATGGAACGCGGTGAACTCACTAACACGCTCAAGATCAAGCGCCCCGTCATCGCTCAGAACTACAAAGCGCAGATTGAAGCCATGTATTCGGAATAACCCACAATCATAAAAATCAAAACCTCCAACAACGGCCATAGGTCGTACTTATGATCACACAAGAACAACTTAAAGCTATACAGGAGCGCACCGATGCGCTCAACCGCTATCTCGACATTCCTCGCAAGCAGATGGAATTCGAGGAGGAGCAGATACGCACGCAGGCTCCCGACTTCTGGGAAGATGCCAAGCGTGCCGAGGAGCAGATGAAGAAAGTCAAGAGCCTCGAGAAATGGATCAAGGGCTACGCCGAAGTGCGCACGCTCACCGATGAACTCACCACCGCCTTCGACTTCTATCGCGAAGAACTCGTCACCGAACAGGAGGTCGATGAACTCTATGCCCGCACCGTCGAGGCCATCGAGACACTGGAGCTGCGCAACATGCTACAGCAGGAAGAGGACCCGATGGATGCCGTGCTGAAGATCAACTCGGGCGCCGGTGGCACCGAGGCGCAGGACTGGGCACAGATGCTCATGCGAATGTACATGCGCTGGGCCGAGGCCAATGGCTACCGACTGACCGTTGCCAACCTGCAGGATGGCGACGAGGCTGGCATCAAGACTGTCACGATGGAGATTGAGGGTGAGTATGCCTACGGCTACCTCAAGAGCGAGAGCGGCGTCCACCGACTGGTGCGCGTGTCGCCCTATAACGCTCAAGGTAAGCGCATGACATCGTTCGCCAGCGTCTTCGTCACGCCCCTCGTCGACGACACCATCGAGGTCTATGTGGACCCCGCACGCGTCTCATGGGATACCTTCCGCAGCAGCGGTGCCGGCGGACAGAACGTCAATAAAGTGGAGACGGGCGTGCGCCTGCGCTATATGTACAAAGACCCCGACACAGGCGAGGAAGAGGAAATCCTCATTGAGAATACCGAGAGCCGAAAGCAGCTCGAGAACCGCGAGAATGCCATGCGATTGCTGAAATCACAGCTCTATGACCGTGCCATGCAGAAGCGACGCGAGGCACAGGCCAAGATCGAAGCCGGTAAGAAGAAGATTGAATGGGGCTCACAGATCCGCTCCTATGTCTTCGACGACCGCCGTGTCAAGGACCATCGTACGGGTTTCCAAACCTCAGACGTCGGAGCTGTCATGGACGGCAAAATCGACGGATTCATCAAGGCATACTTGATGGAGTTCGGTGGTGAGGAAGGGCAATGAGGAAACGCTGTCGGCTTAACTAAGAATCAAACGAACTAAAAACCAATAAAACCAAAAAACAATGAGCAAAGCAAAGAAAGAACTGCGCGCTGCCAAGAAGGCTGCACGCGAGGAGCGCGAAGCTAAGCGCATCATCAACTGGATCGTGGGCGGTCTGATCATCCTCTTCATCATCATCGCCGTTTACGCGCTCCTCGTCTAAGAGCAAGACGCTTATGGCACAAGAGATTGAACGCAAGTTCCTCGTCAAAGGCGACGCCTACAAGGCGCTCGCCTTTCATCATTCTGAGATAGCACAGGGTTACCTCGTCTCGGGCGGCGGCAAGAGCATACGCGTCCGCATCCGCGACAATCGTGGATACCTGACCATCAAAGGGCCTTCCAACGCCGCTGGACTCTCGCGCTATGAGTTCGAGACCGAAATCCCCGTAACCGACGCCCGCGACCTGCTGCACCTGTGCGAGCCCGGGCTCATCCTGAAGACGCGCTGGCTCGTGCGCGCCGACGACGGACATACTTTCGAGGTTGATGAATTTGCGGGCGATAATGAGGGTCTTGTCATGGCCGAAGTAGAGCTGAAATCCGAAGACGAACCTATCTCGAAGCCCGACTTCATCGGTCGCGAAGTAACAGGCGACCGACGCTTCTACAATTCCCACATGCGCCGCTACCCCTATTGCCTCTGGCGCGACCAGATTGAAAGTGAATGATGAATGACGAATGACGAATGATGAATGACGAATGACGGATGACGAATGACGGATGATGAATGACGAATGATGAATGACGAATGATGAATGACGAATGATGTCCCGTTTTTTATTGACGAATTCCATTCGTCATTCATCATCCGTCATCAGCCCACCTCATCAATCCTGAACAGCTTATCACTCGGGCGCACCTTGGCCTCCACTTTGAACGACACATTTGAGCCTTGGCGTGCCACATCCACCGCTGCATTCGAATCGTCGTGCATCTCCTCGATGACACCATAGAGCGCACCCGTCGTAGGACCTGTGATCAGAAATTTGTCGCCCACATGCAGTTCGGTTGCTTCGATGTGGAACTCGCCCAGACCGAGACGCGAATAATACTTCGTTCCGCGACCCACATAGACCTTACGTTCCGTAGCCTGCGAGCCATACGTCTGCGCCCATTCGCCAAGTCGCTGACCCTGATAGTAGCCGTCCCAGAAGCCGCGATTGAAGACCGTAGCCAGGCGGGCATCCCAGCGATCAAGGTCTTCAACCTTTAAGTTCCCATCGATAATCCTGTCTATCGCCTCTCGATAGCACTCGACCACCGTTCGCACGTACTCAGGTCCGCGCGCGCGACCTTCTATTTTAAACACGCGCACGCCCGCGTCGACCAGTTTATCCATGAAGCGTATCGTCTTCAAGTCCTTGGGAGACATGATATAAGGGCCATCCACCTCCAGTTCTATCTCCGTCTCTTTGTCCTTAACGAGGTAGCTGCGGCGACAGATTTGCATGCACTCTCCGCGATTGGCCGAGCGCCCCGTGTTCATCAGGCTCAGGTAGCATTTGCCCGAGACAGCCATGCACAGCGCTCCGTGGCAGAACATCTCGATGCGGATGAGTTGCCCACTGGGCCCACAGATATGTTCGCGCACAATGCCTTCGTAGATCTCCTTGACCTGGTTGATGTTCAGTTCGCGCGCCAATACGACTACGTCAGCGAACTGGGCATAGAAGCGCAGCGCCTCCAGATTGGAGATATTCAGCTGTGTGGAAAGGTGAACCTCAACGCCAATCTGCCGAGCGTAGGTCATCACGGCCACGTCAGAGGCAATCACCGCGCTGATTTCAGCCTCCTTGGCGGCATTCAAGATTTCGCGCATCAGAGGCAGGTCCTCGCCGTAGATGATGGTATTGACGGTCAAGTAACTCTTCACGCCATGCTCGCGACAGACGGCAGCTATCTCGCGTAGGTCGTCCATCGTGAAAGCCGAAGCCGAGTGGGCTCGCATGTTCAGACGTTCGATACCGAAATAGATACTGTCCGCCCCTGCCTGCAGGGCTGCTGCCAGACTCTCCCGCGAACCCACGGGAGCCATTATTTCAAACTCTTCGCGTTTCATGGCGCAAAGATAGGAAAAAGTTTACAAAAAAACCTCAACCATCAACTTTTTTTCCTACCTTTGCGACCGCTAACAGACAAGAAGCACAAATCCACAATGAAAATAGGAAATATTGACCTCGGCTATCGCCCAGTCCTGCTGGCTCCTATGGAGGACGTGACGGACATCGGTTTCCGCCTGTTGTGTCGACGCATGGGCGCGGCTATGGTGTACTCCGAGTTTGTCTCATGCGACGCCCTCGTGCGCATGGTGGGCAAGAGCCTGAAGAAACTGGAAGTGTGCGACGAAGAGCGCCCCGTAGCCATTCAGATCTATGGCAAGGAACCGGGTCCGATGGCCGATGCCGCACGCATCGTGGTCGAGCAGGCGCATCCCGACGTCGTGGACCTCAACTTCGGCTGTCCCGTCAAGAAGATTGCCAGCAAAGGTGCGGGCGCAGGCATGCTCAGGGATGTCCCCAAGCTCTTGGAGATCACTCGCTCCGTAGTCGATGCCGTAGGCCATGAGGTGCCTGTGACCGTCAAGACACGCCTCGGATGGGACCACGAACACAAGATCATCGTCGAGCTGGCCGAACAACTGCAGGACTGCGGCATCTCTGCCCTCACCATTCATGGGCGCACCCGTTCGCAGCTCTATTCCGACCAAGCCGACTGGACGCTCATCGGCGAAGTGAAGCGCAACCCACGCATGCACATCCCCATCATCGGCAATGGCGACATCACCAGCGCAGAGCGTGCCGTTGAGGCCTTCGAGCGCTATGGCGTAGATGCCATCATGGTGGGTCGGGCCACCTTCGGACGGCCGTGGATTTTCAAGGAGATTGTGGAGAAGATCCACTCCCAGAACGGCTTGAATGAGGAAGCCTCAACGCAGCCTTCTACCCTCACTGACGAGAATGAGCAAGGGGCTGGTCTCTCATTGGATTGGAAACTCGACATCCTCAAGGAGCAGGTAATCACCTCCGTAGCACGACTGGGTGAGCAGAGCGGCATCCACCACGTGCGCCGTCACTTGGCCGCTTCGCCTCTCTTCAAAGGCATCCCCGACTTCCGTCAGACGCGCATCAGCATGCTCCGCGCAGAGACCGTCGACGAGCTCTTCGAGATCATCGAGCACACCCGCAGCCTCCTACACCAGCTGTAGCACCTCTCCCTCTCTCCGATAGCGCTCGACGATTACACAACCTCTCCCCGATAGCACCCCTATCCATCACCTCTCCCTCTCCCCCGATAGCGCTCGACGATTACACAACCTCTCCCCGATAGTACCCCTATCCATCACCTCTCCCTCTCCCCGATAGCGCTCGACTATTTAGTCGTCGAGTCTCTCCCCCTCCTCCCCTAAGCCAAATTCCCTTTCAGATATGCGTAAGATTCTACCCCTCCTCCTCTTCTTCTGCCTGACGATGACGATCGCCACCGCGCAGAGCCCCGTTGATTACACCAACCGCATCCAGAACCCTTCTTTTGAATCGAACGGCACAGCGGGCTGGACCGTTCACGGCATGCAGACGCAGAACAACACCGTCTTCTCGCGCAAGGCAGGTACTTATTACCTCGAAGCGTGGGTCTCCATCGGTCAGCAACTCGGCAACGTAGGCGTCTCGCAGGTCCTGACCAAACTGCCTCGAGGCAACTACCGCTTGACAGCCAGCGCCCTGCACATCCAGCAGAACGGCAGCGGCAGCACCCTCAACAGAGGCTCTTCACAAACGGGAGCAAACCTCTATGCAGGCCTGACGAAGGTCGCAGTCAACATGATGAAGTCCTACACCCTCGACTTTGCCGTCATCGACGAGAGCGAGGACGTGGAGATCGGTCTGCAAGCCGAAGGCGCTACAGGCAACTGGCTATGCGTGGACAACTTCAAACTGCAATACATCAGCGACGTGAGCGTCGAGAGCTACGTCAGCGAGCTGCAGAAGTTGGTAGAACAGGCTCAGATGTACCTCGACCTCGGCATCCAGGAGACCGCTGCCGAACCCTTGACCGAAGCGCTGAACGCGGCCAAGACCGCCCTCCAAGGCACGGGCACCGACGACCAAGGGCAGACGCTCTACGACCAGGAAGCCCTCGCTGCTGCACGCAAGGCGCTACTCGCTGCCATCGATGCTGCTGCGAGTTCGCGTGAACTCTACGATGCCCTGGCAGAGCGCATCAGCTATGCCGAGACTGTACTCGCGTGGTGGGAAGGGATACCTCGCAAAGCTACGGCCTGGAATGCCCTCCAGGCAGCTATCGACAATGCCAAGGAGCAACTGCACGACTACACCCTCACCAACGCCAAACTCAAGCTGGCTGCCAGTACGCTCAACAACCGCATCAAAGCTGTCGACAAGAAAATCTACTGCAGCACCAGCGCCTGCGGAACAGACGCCCAACTGCAGAACGCCAACAGTCAATGGTGCTACGACCGCTCCTACCAGTCGAAGCATTGGGTCCTGTTCTGGGAGAAAGGCTATGGAACCGAAGTCCCCGCGGCCGTCCCAGGCATCTTAGCCACCGCCGACAAGATCTTCGAGTTCTACGCCGACAGCCTCAAGTTCATCACGATCAACCAAGGTAAGTCAAAGACCGACACCTACAAGATGATCATCCGCCTGCGCTACACCACCGAATGGGAAGCCAGCGGCAGCGGCATCGACAACCAGATCGGACTGCTCACCCTCTCCAACGGCGCGCACACCTCGCGCAGCGGACAGACCGTAGCTCACGAGATCGGCCATTGCTTCCAGTACCAGACCCACTGCGACAACGGCGACTGGAACGGATGGATGTACAACTGGGGCAAGTCGACGCTCAACGTTTTTTGGGAGATGTGTGCCCAATGGCAGGCCTACAAGTTCTACCCCGACATGCAGTTCAACAACGAATGGCTCACCAACACCCTCAACGGGCTCCATCGCCATCCGCTCTGCGTCGACCTGCGCTATAACAACTACTTCATTCAGGACTACTTCTGTCACGTCCACGGCATGGACATCATCGCACGCCTCTGGAACCAGTCGCATAACCCCGAGGACCCCTTCCAAGCCTATATGCGCATGACCATGAGCGGCACCAACTCACGCCGTCTGGCCCAACTCTGCGACGAGATGTGGGAGTATGGCGCACGCATGACGACTTTCGACCTTGACCCCATCCGCTCGCGTGGCAACAAGCTCATCGGCAAGCGCGCTCAGACAGCCCTCACCAAGGACAAGGACAGCTACTGGTGGCCTCAACCCTCCAACTGCATCGAGAACTTTGGCAACAATGCCATCCGCGTCAACGTGCCCGCCACCTCCAAGACCATCTACGCTGAGTTCGAGGGCCAGGCAGGCGCCTCTGGCTACAAGACGTACAACAAGACGAAAGCGGGTTGGCGCATCGGCTTCGTAGCCCTAAAGAAGAACGGCACTCGCGTCTATGGCGACATCACGACCGCCACCTACGACGACCCCGTCCAGACCATTGCCTTCGACTGCCCTGCAGGTTGCCAGTACGTTTGGCTCGTCGTCAGCGGAGCACCTACGTCCTATTGGACGCGCGACTGGCTCAGTTGGAGCGTGGAGGGCGATGTCGAACAATGGCCCTATCGCGTCAAATTCCATCAGACCAACGTCTACGGCAATGCCAACAACAACACCTATCCCACAGCCATCGATGACCTGGCCGACGATAATGTGAACGCGAACGGAAACGTTAACGCGAACGCGAACCTCAACAACGTCTACACCCTCGATGGTCGCATCGTCCGCCGTGGTTCTACCTCCCTCGACGGCCTGCCTCGCGGCATCTATGTCGTAGGTGGTCGCAAGGTAATGAAATAGTCGGCAAGACTGGTCTATACGAGCAAGCCTAAACGTATATTCGCACAGCCTTACGCGTATATTCGCACAGGCCTACACATATATTCGCACAGGCCTTCACGAAGGGTCGCATAAGCCTTCACGTATTGTTGCGTGAGCTTGTGCGGCCTTTCGTTCTTCGTAGAGTCATCGTATCTCAGGAATATCGGCCTCGCTTGCAGCCGTGATGCTGCAGGGTGGGGACTGGCTGGCTATAAGAGCGCCGCGTGACAGTTGTGACAGTTGTGACAGTTATTTTTAGGTACTCGTAGGTGAGAAAGTGTTAAAATATGCATAAATATGAATATAGAAATATTGTATATCAAATACTTATATATTACTAATTAAATAATTATATATAATTAATACTATTCTATCTATATAATTTAACTCTTTTCTTATCGTTATTTCTCTACTTTCAGCCCTAAAATGGCCATTTCTTACACCAAAATGCCCTTAAGAGAGATCTTTTCCGCTATTAAACATGGGGTCACATGGGCTTATCGTCGGACATCGTCAAGCTTACACAACGCTCGTTCCCTGAACCCATTTGGTCGATGAGAGTGTACTAAAATAACTGTCACAACTGTCACAACTGTCACAACTGTCACGCTTACCCCTCGAAAGCAAATTGGCCAACACGTAAGTTCGTGTTAGCCAATTCGTTACATGAATCGCTTCTGGCGATGAGCCGTTAGAGCGCGTAGATTTTCGTGATGGAAAGTGACCAAAAAGAGACCGAAAAGGGCCGAATAGAGGCCAAAAAGAGGCTGAAAAGGGCTGAAAAGGGCTGAAAAGGACTGAAAAGTGAATGAAAAGTGACTAAAAATGCCCGTTAAGAAACCTATTAGCGATTTTGGAGTCCCTTCTCTTCTGCCGCTTCCCTCTTCGTGAGCTTGTACTCTATGACGAAGGCGATGAGCAATCCGATACCCATACCGGCACCGATAGCCAGCCAGAAATAAATATCGTCTGAGCTGACCCCGAAGAAGCCATTGCAGGCAGCACCGAGTCCGGCGCCGAGGAGTACACAGCCCCCACGAAGGGTGCCGAACTTGTTGCTCTTCTTTTCCTGCTGTTCGATGAGCAGTTTGGCGGTCTCGGGATCTGTGCCGTGCTCGATGAGCGAGAGGCGCAGTTGGGTTTCGCTCTGTTTGTTCTTAATGGAGGAGATGAACACCATCACGATGGCTACGATGGGAATGGAGAGTGAGAGGATGATGGCGAAAAGGCCTTCGAGTTCGACTTGGTGAAACATGATTGTT